>FLOH01001091.1_pt1 | contig 44935 bp, 40 predicted proteins | sample 756751 | NCBI WGS metagenome assembly FLOH01 (sample SAMEA4026879, study PRJEB14308) | marine metagenome | biome: coastal water; material: water | depth 74 m
CAATCTTGATGCCTTTTTGCGCCAGTTCGTTACCAAGCGTTCCGCCACCTGCGCCGGAGCCAATAACGACGACGACGCTGTCATCACCCATATCAAATTTCGCCATCTCGTTTTCTCCTTAATTCTGCGGCAACCAGCCAATGTCATCGAAACCCCGCTCCAGATAACCACCGTCATCGAATGAGGGACCCTCGTAGCCGAAATGCCGCCAGACCAGGGGGTTGTTGTAGAGCGAAACCACGATGTCGCCGCGAACGGTACCAAAGAACGGCGTGCCGTTCATGGCCCGGATGGCTTCCAACTGATTGCCATCGCTGAGATCAGCGAAGGCCATACCGAAATGCCCATCCAGCGTCTTGACGCCATCTTTCAGGATGCCCGCAACGCCCGCGTCGCCCCCCGCCTTGCCGTCAAGGGACTCGACGCAGACCGCATAATAAAGATCGCCCAGTCCATCATGGGGGTAAAACTGCCGACAAGCAGCCAGCACGGTCGCCGCTTCGTGCGCCGACAATGTCGTCGTACTAAGCGCCCAGGCGCGACCATTCAGTCCCGCCCCGCTGGTGACCAGGGCCAAGGCGGCTGTCGCCGTCAAAGCACCGGATTGGAGAAACTTTCTCCGTGTCATCGTTGTTTTTGTCATATCGCCTCTCTTTCATGGGTCACTGTCACTGCACCTTGGTATCAACGGTAGCGTCCGTGACGCTCCAATACTTCGATCTTGTAGCCATCCGGATCCTGCATGAAGAAAAATCGGGCCATTAGTGCGTCATCGCGGAAAAATTCCTTGATGTCGCCAGCCTCGATACCCAGCCCGGTAACGCGCTCGCGCTCTGCGGCTGCATCGTCGACGCAGACCGCCACGTGCCCATACCCGTCTCCATGGGTGTAGGGCTCAGACTGTGTTTGGTTATAGGTAAGCTCGATTTCGAAGTCGGCTTCGTCGTTGCGCATATAGGTAAGGGAGAAGCCGTCGAAATCGAAATGATCCGCGACGGTCAATCCGAGGGCTTGTTCATAAAACTCTCGTGAACGATCAATATCGAACACACGAATCATCGTGTGGATAGCTTTCGCCATCAACGCCTCCCAGTTTTTGTTTTTCTTGTCCTGTTACCAAGAATTCTAGCATCAGGAATGACAACAAAGGTGGTAGCCGGATACTACGTCCATTTATGCCGAGTTACAGTTACTCGGCGGCCGCCATTTCAGCAGTTGCACTGGCAATGACGTTTTTCGGCTGCTCAAGATACAACGTGCAGGCGCACCGTAGAAGTGATGCAAAATTGGAAATCTCACCGTGAAGTTCTATGGCTTCTTCATAGATTTTCGACAGGAATTGCGGCGTTGTCATTCCCTGCTCGTCAGAAATAACATCCAACAGTTCCCAGAAGCGCGATTCCAACCGGACGCTGGTTGCATAGCCGTCAAGACGTACCGAACGTGTTACATGAGTATAGTTTGCCGGATCCTGCCCGGCGAAAATCTGACACATCGTTCATCTCCCTTTGCGCTGGGCCATTATTTTCAGAATGCGGCCCTAACGCTCGATCAGAATAGAATGACATCAAATCATGGGAAATAGTAAAAAAAACAGTGCCCGGCGAAATCGACCGGGCACTGGTATTCAAGAATTTTCCAAACGACCCCGTCAGCCGTTCCAGTAGCCGTCTTTCTTTAGGCTTTCCTGTGTCTCGACAATCGCTTCTCGCAAGGTATCGACCATGAAATCGATCTGGTCCTTGGTCAGGATCAGCGGCGGAGACATGACATTCAGATGCCCGAGAGGTCGCACCAGGACGCCACGCTTCTCGCACGCATCGGCGATGCGGTCGCCGACGTGGGCCTCCGCCGGCAACAGTTCCTTGGTTTCCTTGTTGGCGACATTTTCCACGCACATCATGAAGCTCATGCCGCGCACGTCGCCGACGATGGGAAGGTCCATCAGAGAGCCGAGGCGTTGTTCCAGATAAGGTCCCAATTCGCGAACATGGCCGCAGATATCCTCGCGCTCGATAATCTCGATGTTCTTGAGGCCCGCAGCACAGCACACCGGATGGCCGGAGTAGGTAAAGCCATGGGTGAACATGCCGCCTTCACACTGCGGCTTGCTGATGACATCGTAGATGCCATCGGACAGGATGGTGGCCGAAAGTGGCGCATAGGCCGAGGTCAGACCCTTGGCCGAGGTGATGATGCCCGGCACCATGCCAAAAACGTCCTCTGACGCGAAGAAGTGCCCGAGCCGCCCGAAGGCCGTCACCACCTCGTCCGCCACATAGAGCAGGCCGTACTTACGGCAGACTTCCAGCATGCGAACGTGATAGCCATCAGGTGCCACAACCACGCCGCCCGCGCCCATAACCGGCTCGGCGAACAACGCCGCGACATTGTCAGCACCCAATTCCAGAATCTTGTCCTCGAACTCTTGAACCAGATGGTCCAGGAAGTCGGATTCCGACATGCCGTCTGGTCGGCGGTAGGGGTTGGGGTTGGAAATCCGGTAGACCAGATCGGGTACCAGATCAAAACCCTGGTGATCAAACTCAACGCCGGTCAGGGACATGGCCATATAGGTGCTGCCGTGATAGCCGTCGTAGCGGGTGATGATTTTCTTCTTTGTGGGCTTGCCCAACTGGTTGGAGTAGAAATGAATGATTCTCACCGCCGTGTCATTGGCCATGGAGCCACCGGTTCCAAAGAACACATGGTTGAGATCGCCGGGTGCCAGCTCGGCGAGCTTGGCCGCCAGTTCCGCCGCCGGAATCGAGGTGTGCGGACCAAACGAAGAGTAGTAGGTCATCCGCCGGGCCTGATCTGCCATGGCCTGGGCGATTTCGTCGCGCCCATACCCCACGTTCACGCACCACAGGCCACCAATACCGTCCAGATACTTGTTGCCGTCGGAATCATAGACGTAGCTGCCTTCGGATTCAGCGACGACCAGTGAGTCGGTTTCCTCGAAGGTGCCAAAATTCGTCCATGGATGGATGTGATGGTCCTTATCCTTTTGACGGATTTCTTTGGTGTTGTAGTTAAAGTTGCGAGCCGTTGTCACGATCATCCTCCACTTTCAATTCCCCAATGCCGTTAACCAACAGCGGGGATTGTTTCCTTAGCCACCAGCATCCCTGAAAACGCCACATGACGTCCATACCACCACAAGGGTAGAGCGTCACCGAAAGTGCGCCATGAGCGCGTGGGTTGACTAAAACCGCATCAGGCCTTGGCTTCCGGTCTGACCACGTTCTGTTCGATATACACAAGTAACGTGGCAAGTGAACCGGCAAACTCTTCATACAACGGATTGATAACCTCATCCGCAGCGTCGCTCTTCAGTCCGGCGTCCAGTGCAATTGCCGCAGCAAATACCTGCTCCGCGCCCAGAGACCCCGAGATGCCTTTCACAGTGTGCGCAATCATCTGGGCTTCCGACCGTTCACGTTTGTCCAAATGGTTGCGGATGTCCGCCGCAGCCCCTTCGTAACGATCCTTAAAATCGCACAGGAGTTCTTCGAGAAAATCCTCTGAGAGCCGACTGATCGAACTGGCCTTCTCCAGATTGAGGACGGGTAACGTCAACATATCTTCCCCCACTCCAGCAGAATTGGAGGGCGTATCGGAAACATCGGAAACAGTGCCAGAAGCATTGGCCACCACCGGAAGGGGGCTTGGTTTTGCAGGTCGCGGTGCGGTGCCCGCAATCCAGGTATTCATGGCGGCGATGAGATCATTCGCGATTACCGGTTTCGTCAGGTGATCATTCATGCCGACATCCAGACAGCACTGACGGTCTTCGGCCAGGGCATGGGCGGTCAGGGCGATGATCGGCACATCGTTGAAGGATGGATCGGCGCGTATGTCCCGTGTCGCGGAAATACCATCCATTTCGGGCATCTGAACATCCATCAGGATGGCGGAATAATTTTCCGGCCCTTGTTTGAACAAAAGATCGAGCGCCATGCGACCATTGTCCGCCGTGTCCACGAGCAAGCCCTCATTTTCAAGAATTTCCCGCGCGACCTGCTGATTGATGCTGTTGTCTTCGACCACAAGCACTCGTTTACCCTTGACCGCGTCTGCCAGCACCGCATCACTTGACTCGACAGATGCCTCCTCAGACATGGTATCGCCACGATGGGACAGCACATTGGTCAGCGTATTGATCAGCGATGAGGTGTTCAGGGGTTTATCCAGGAACGCATCAATTGGCAGGCCAATGGCCAGACGCCTGGCGTCATCACTGCTGAAGGCCGATACAATCAGAATTGTCGGCACAGCGCCTATTTGCGGGTTTTCGTCGATGTGGCGCGCGGTTTCCAGGCCATTCATACCGGGCATCTCCCAGTCCAGCAGCAGCAGATCATAGGGAGTTCCCGCAACGCTTGCCCGTTCGAGGGTCTGGATGGCCTCGTTGCCCGACAGGGCCGTATCAACATGGAAACTCAACGCACTCAATTCTTCCGCCATGATCCGGCAGGCGGTTTCATTGTCATCAACCACAAGAACGCGGGTATTCCGCGGATCAATGCGTGCCCCTGTCTTTCCACCGGCTTTGGCATCCGGATCTTCCTCCAACGGAACCGTAAAGGTAAATGTGCTGCCTATCCCAAGATCACTGGTAACGCCAATTTTGCCACCCATGGCATCGACAATAGTCTTGCAGATGGTCAGGCCGAGGCCCGCGCCGCCAAAACGGCGCGTGGCGGACGTGTCAGCCTGGATAAAGGCGTCAAATATCCTGTACAGTCGATCCGTCGGGATGCCGGTCCCTGAATCAATGACGGAAAATTCGAGAGCCCGCGTGCCAGCGTTCGCAAATTTGACGCTGCCCTCGACGATAACTGTTCCGGCCTCGGTAAATTTTACCGCATTGCTGACAAGGTTGGTCAGCACCTGCCCCAGGCGCAGCGGATCACCGATCAGCGCGTCTGGAACATCCGGGGAAACCCGGAGAATCAATTCGACCTGCTTTTCCTCCGCCCGGACCGCCATCATGGCAGCAACATCCCGCATGACCGCGCTAAGCAGGAAGCGGGTGCGATCGATGTCAAGTGTCCCGGATTCAATTTTGGAAAAATCAAGAACGTCATTCACCAGTTCAAGCAACCGCCGACCCGAAGAGTAAATCTTGCGGGTATAGTCCAGTTGCTTGGCATTCAGGCCCGTCTTCAGGGCCAAGCCGCTCAATCCGATCACCGCATTGATGGGTGTTCTGATCTCATGGCTCATATTGGCCAGGAAACGGAATTTCTCATCGCTCGTCGCGACCGCTTTTTCCCGTGCCTCAACCAGGGCGTTCTCATATGCCAGCCGCAAGGTGATATCGCGAATCGCCGCAGTGATCAGCAAATCCGAGTCCTGCTCCATGACGCTCAAATTAATCTCAACGGGAATTTGGCGACCCTTCTTTGTGACCGCATAGAGGCTGCCCTCAAGGCTTAGAACGCCCTGCCTTGGCGTCTTGATGAAGGCCTCGTATTTTGCGCGATGTTGTTTCTGGCTCTCTTTCGGGATCAGTATCGTCAGTGGTTTGCCGACGGGCTCGCCCGGTTCATAATCCAGCATATCCGTCGCCGCTCGATTTATTTGGACGATAATGCCATCGGCATCCGCGACGATCATCGCCTCGGGCGAGGTGTCCAGCAGGCCCGCCAGTCGCCGGGATGCAGCGTCGGCCGCGGCATGCGCCCGGGTCAACGAGAGCATGGAGCGATACAGGGCAAAGCCAACCAGAAGGATCAGTGGCACTGCCAGCAAGCCCAGTGCAGTAAACCGGATCGTCGAACCCAGCTGCTGCTCCGTCTCGTCCTGTACCTGTTTCAGGCGCGTGGAACTTGCTTCCGAAAGAGTTCTTAGTGCTGCAAGCGCCGCACGGTCATCCACGATGACCAGGCTATCAACCTGATTGGATGACATCCCATCGGCAAAAGCATCATCCGCCATAACGAGGCGAACTTCATAATCCCTCACCGTGGTGGTGATGGTCGCCAGCGCGGCGGTTTCCACCTCGCTGAGATCTTCCTTGAGGAGAATCTCAATGGCTTCCCGGACATGCTTGAGGTTTTGATCGGCATCATCCAGGTGCGCCGGATCATTCCGCAGCATGAAATTCTTGAAGTTATGGATGAACCCGCCATACCCCAGTTCCTGCTGGATCCGGTGGATTTGCTCATCACGCTTGACGGTTAGGGCGCTGAATGTCGTCCAGTGAGCCTCGATACCACGAACCTTATTGAGGGTGGTCACGCCGTACAACAGCACGGCACCGATCAGCACCGCCCCTGCGATGACGATCCCGATCGTCCGGTTCCGAATTTCGCGGCTTGATCCATGTGGCACAACGACTACCCCCGTCTGCACGGAGCGTAGTCTTCATCCTCATTGGATTCAATGGAAAGAGGCGGAAAAAGCGAGTGTTTTCAATACTTACAGTAACCTTACAGCCTGTCTTTCATGTGTTGGTCGTACGCTTCCAGCGCCTCAGCCCCACAAACCATCGCCGGACCGCCGCCCATATGGACGGCGACACCAATCGCCTCGACAACCTCTTCGCGGGTTATGCCCTTGTCCAGACATGACTTGGCATGACTGGCTATGCAACCGTCACAATGGATGGCAATTCCGATGGCCAGGGCAATCAGTTCCTTCGTCTTCTTGTCCAGCACGCCATCAGGATAGACGGCCTTGCCAAGACTGCTGAATGCCTGCATCAATTCGGGGTGTGCTTTGCGTAATGTTGCCGCCCCCCTGGAAACAGATTTGGATATGGCGATGAAATCTTTTTCAGACATATCAGAACAACTCCTTGTTATGATCAACCAAGCTTGCACATCAACCTAGTGTCGCAAATGGTTGCCGCCATGATCTTCATCAAGTCCCATACAAAACCTCCTGATTTCCGGGAAAACTAGAGTCTCATTCCATGCACCAGACAGCCGATGAGCGATACCGTTATGACGTCATTATCTGTGGTGGCGGAATGATCGGATCAGCGTTGGCCTACGGTCTGTCAAAAAGCGGCGCGCACATTCTTGTGCTGGATGAGGGTGATAGCGCCTTCCGCGCCGCGCGCGGGAATTTTGGTCTGGTCTGGTTCCAGGGCAAAGGGATAGGGATGCAGGCCTACAGGGACTGGACGCAACAATCGATTGATCAATGGCCGCAATTGGCACCCGACCTTCTGGAATCAACGGGCATTGATGTTGGCCTGCGCCAAAACGGCGGCCTCGACATCTGCCTGACGGAACAAGAATTTGATGATCGTCAGCAGGAAATCGAGACCATGAGAAGTCAGTCACCTGATGGCCAATACCCGGTTCAAATGGTCGACCGCACGGAAGCTGAACACATCCTTGGGGGCGTCACGCTTGGCGCGCGTGTTCTCGGTGCCATGTACAGCCCACTGGACGGGCATGTGAACCCGCTCAAGTTGTTGCATGCCTTTCACGCAGGGTTCCAGTCATTTGGCGGCCAATATCGGGCCAATTCCCCGGTCTGCGGGGTCGCCGCCTCGGGTGATGGCTTCAAGGTGTCAACAGATCGCAACGCCTATACCTGTGGGCGGGTGGTCATCAGCACGGGGCTGGGAATTCCGGCGCTTACCAATAATCCCGCCTGTGATCTAGGCCTTGAAGTCCCGGTTTATCCGGAACGTGGCCAGATTCTGGTTACCGAGCGAACAGCGCCGTTCCTTCCCATTCCCACGTTGACAACGCGGCAGACCGAAGAAGGGTCAGTGATGCTGGGTGTGTCCACCGAAGATGTGGGGCTCGATCCCGGCACCACGGGCGATATGACCGCTGAAATTGCGAAACGCGCCACGGATACCTTCCCTGTCCTGGGATCGCTCAATTTGGTGAGGACATGGGGTGCCCTCAGGGTGCTCACACCGGACCATGCCCCCGTCTATGATCAATCGCGCCAATCACCCGGTATCTTTGTATCAACCTCTCACAGTGGCGTCACCCTTGCCGCCGCCAATGTAACCTGCGCGGCGGAATGGATCCTGGAAAACAGGCCGCCACGCGCCTTTCAATCTTTCACCACGGACCGGTTCAATGTTGAAGCTCCGAAATCTGCCTGACGGCAGCGCCGCCGTGACCATTGAGTTCGATGGAAACACCATCGCCGTCCCGCCCGGCACGACGGTGGCCGCCGCTGTATTATCCGCAGGATCAACCCATACCCGTTTGTCCCCCGTCAACAATACACCGCGCGCGCCCTATTGCCTGATGGGAGTGTGCTTTGAATGCCTGATGGAAATTGATGGCAGAGCAAATCAGCGCGCCTGCCAAACGACGGTCGAAAGCGGCATGCGCATCCGCAGGCAAAACGGCAAGCGGGACCTGTAGGAATGTCGGGGCAAGGCAAAACCCAACACTATGATCTGGCCATTATTGGTGCAGGGCCCGCTGGACTGGCGGCGGCGGTCGAGGCAAAACACCATGGCCTGTCGGTTATTGTTCTCGATGAAGGCCCTCGGCCGGGAGGCCGCATCTACCATGCCGTCGATCATGTCGTGGAATCCCGCCCGGCAGACGCAACCCTGCTCGGTGCGGACTATACCTATGGGGCCGACTTGACCACGGCGTTTCGACAAAGCGGTGCCGAGTATTTTTGCAACACACCCATCTTTCGTCTCGACCATGACGGAACCGTCTGGTTCACCCGTGATGGAACCGCTCAGACCCTCCAGGCAAGCGCTACGATTCTGGCGACAGGGGCCATGGAGCGCCCGGTTCCGGTTCCGGGCTGGACATTGCCCGGCGTGATGACGGCGGGCGCGGCGCAGTTGCTGCTGAAAGGTGACAACATGATCCCGGCAGGCCCTGTTGTATTAATGGGGGCCGGGCCGCTAATTCTGTTGAGCGCCATTCAGTTGCACGATGCCGGGGCAACGATTGTCGCTGTTGTTGAAACAACTGCATTACGCGACACACTCGCCGCATTGCCGCATTTGCCCCGCGCCCTGCTGGCGCATGAGTATTTGCGGAAGGGCCTGGCCCTTCGCCGCCGCCTGAAGCAAGCCGGTATCCCCATGTATTCTGCGGCGACAAAATTACAGGCTATGGGCGGTGAACAGGTTGGCGGCGTTACCTTTCGAAGCAGCGGCAGGCCTGTGGCGCTGGACGCCGATACGGTGCTGCTGCACAACGGCGTGGTGCCGGAAACTCATCTGTCCCGACAGCTTGGCTGCACCCATCATTGGGATACCGCTCAGCATTGCTGGCGTCCGAAATGTGACGCATGGGGCCAGACATCGATACCAAACATATACGTTGCAGGTGATGGCGGGGGCATCGCCGGTGCGCGGGCAGCCGAATGTTCCGGCCATTTAACCGCACTTCGGATCGCTGAGGCTTCGGGCCATCTGGGCACACATGAACAGCACCGCCTCGCCCGGCCCTGGATCAGGGAACGCGCCCACCATCTCGCCATCCGGCCCTTCCTCGACAGAATGTTCAGGCCAAGCCCTGAACTGCTGTCACCGACGGACGATGAAACGATCATCTGCCGGTGCGAGGAAGTTAACGCGGCAACCATACGGCACGCCATATCACTGGGCTGTCCCGGGCCAAACCAGTTGAAGGCATTTTGCCGGGCTGGTATGGGACCCTGCCAGGGCCGGATGTGCCAGTTGACGATTACGGAAATGATGGCGCAGGGTTACGGCACCTCGCCCGCTGAAATCGGGTCGCAGAATATCCGTCCTCCAGTCAAACCGGTTACCCTGGCCGCGCTCGCATCCATGGCGAGGCATTCTGAATAGTCGCCACCGTCCCATTTCGGACGTTGCGCAGAACCCTAAATGCGCGCTCAACTTTCGATCAGAAATCAAGAGGTCCATCATGTCGTTTGAGCATCTGTTCACGCCGCACCAAATTCGCGGCATCGAAATCCGGAACCGGATATTCTCCACCGCGCATCAGACAATTCTGGCGCGGGACTGGTGCCCCACCGACGAGATGGCGGCCTATCATGAAGCCCGCGCTGCCGGTGGGGCTGGCCTGATTGTTACGGAGGCCGCACGCCCGCACGGCGACGCGGTCACCACGTCATCGTACATCGACGCCAGTCGGGATGACTGTATTCCGGGCTACCGCAAGATTGCCGATGCAGTACATAAACATGGCTGTAAGGTGTTCGGCCAGATTGCCCACGGTGGCCGGATTGCCCATGGCCACGACGGCCTGTTGAGCGTGCCGTATGCGCCATCTACGGTTCCCGATCACCGGTTTCATACCATGCCACGGGCCATGTCCACGGAATACGTTTGGGGGGTCATAGAAGCCCATGCCGATGCTGCCCGCCGCATGATGGAAGCAGGCCTCGACGGGATCGAGATGACCGCCAGTCATGGCCTGTTGCTGGCCCAGTTCCTGAGTCCCGACGTCAATCGCCGCGATGATGAATTTGGCGGATCGGAAGAAAAACGCTTCCGCTTCATTCGCGAGATCGTTGCGGCGGTGCGCGAGGCCATTGGCCCGGACCGTATCATCGGTATCCGCATTTCAGCCCATGAAGACGAGCCCACCGGATTGAATAATCAGATGGTGATGGATGCCTGTCGCCGCATGGATGATCTGGCGGACCTGGATTATCTGAACGTCACCATGGGGTCCATGGCGGGATTGGGAAGCTCCGTCCATGTGGTACCACCCATGGCTTTTGAGCACGCCTATACAGCCCCCTATGCTGCCACCATCAAGGATGTGTTCTCACGCTCCGTTTTTGTCGCCGGACGCATCAACCAGCCGCAACTGGCCGAGCAGGTCCTCGCAAAAGGACAGGCGCATATGTGTGGCATGACCCGAGCCATGATTTCCGATCCGGACATGCCCAACAAGGCAATGGCTGGAAAGCTTGATGACATCCGCGCCTGTATCGGCTGTAACCAGGCCTGTATCGGCCACTACCATCAGGGCGTCCCCATTTCCTGTATCCAGCATCCCCTCTCCGGGCGGGAGCTGACGCTGGGCGCGCATCCAAAGGCCGAAACCCCGCGCGCCATCATGGTGGCAGGCGGCGGCCCCGGCGGCATGAAAGCTGCCGCTGTCGCGGCGGAACGGGGCCACCGGGTGACGTTGTGCGAAAAGTCCGGCCAACTGGGCGGGCAGGTTCTGCTGGCGCAGACTTTGCCGGGACGGGCTGAATTTGGTGTTCTTGTGGACAATCTGAAGCACGAAATGGGACTGGCCGGGGTGGACGTTCGACTGAACACGGTCGTGGATGCGGCCTTGATCGAAAAGGAAAAACCGGATGCCGTCATCATCGCGACCGGGGCGGCACCCTTTGTTTCCCATGCGGAGATTACCGACGACACCCACGCGGTGGAAGCCTGGCAGGTCCTGCGGGGCGAAGCCAACCCCGGAAGTTCCGTGGTTATCGCCGACTGGCGGTGTGACTGGATTGGCGTTGGTCTGGCTGAAAAACTGGCACAGGAAGGTTGCCGCGTCAGGCTCTGCGTGGACGGCACCAACGCCGGCCAGAACCTGCAAATTTACCTGCGCGATACCTGGGCCGGGAAACTTCACAACCTGGGTGTCGAGGTCATTCCCTACGCACGTTTGTTCGGTGCGGATGGTGATACGGCCTATTTCCATCACACGGCCAGTGGCGATCCCATCGTCTGTGAAGACATGGACACGCTGGTTCTGGCCCAAGGCCATCAGCCCGTGACCACGCTGGAAGACTCGTTACATAACTGCGATATCGAAATTCACATGATCGGCGATTGCCTAAGTCCGCGGACCGCCGAAGAGGCGATCTATGAAGGACTCATGGTCGCAAGGGAAGTCTGAGCCTATGGCTGGTTCCAGGCACCGAAGTGGCGGCCGTTCCGCCCGCATCGCTCAACGCGAAACGCCTTCCGACGATAAGGATGCGACGCGTATCGGGCATACCGGCGGACAGTATCAGGCCCTGTCCGAGGCCGACGTACTGCGCATTCACGAGAGTGCGCTTCACACCCTTGAAACCGTGGGCATGGGTATTATCGGCAACATGCCTGAGGGTGCCAAGGCCATCCTCGAACAAGGTGGCAGTTTAAGTGACGCCGGACGCATCCTGATCCCCCGGTCCATGGTGGAAGACACGCTTGCCTCCACCTGCCGGAAATGGACCCTGCATGCTCTCGATGTCGAACGCAGCCTCGACATCGCACCCAGCCATGTTCATTTCGGAACGGCGGGCGGCGCTGTCAGTATTCGCGATTTCAAAACCAGGACCTATCGCGACACCGCATTGCTGGATCTCTACGACGCAGCCCGCCTGATCGATACCCTGCCGCACATTCACTGGTGTTATCGGCCCCTCATCGCCCGCGACATGCCTACAACCATGGACCTGGACATCAATACGGCCTACGCGTTGATCACGGGAACCTCGAAGCCCTGGGGCATCACCCTCAGTTCGGCGGAAGCCGTCGACGTCGTGACCGGCATGTTTGATATGGCGTTGGGCGGCGAAGGCCGGTTCCGCAAAACACCCTGCTGCCACTCGGTACAGGGAGATGGGGTGCCACCGCTGCGCTATGCCGAGGAGCGCTGCAAAATCAAGGAAGCCTGCATCCGCGCCGGTATGCCGCTAATGATCGCATCCGCGCCACAGGCCGGAGCCACATCTCCCGCAGCATTGGCGGGCACGGTGGTACAGGTTGTTGCCGAGGCCCTCGCCGGCCTGGTCTATGTCCACGCCATTGCCCCCGGTCATCCGGTTGCCTTTGCCCCATGGCCGTTTGTTGCCGATCTGCGCACCGGGTCCATGAGTGGCGGCAGCGCCGAACAGGCATTGCTGTCCGGGGCCGTGGCACAGATGGGTAAATTCTACGACCTGCCGACCAGCGTCCCGGCGGGCATGGCGGATTCCAAAGCCCCGGACGCCCAGTCAGGGTACGAGAAAGCCTACACCACGGCCTTGGCCGGGTTGGCCGGGGCCAGCATGGTGCACGAATCAGCGGGCATGCACGGCAGTCTCATGGGCTGCGCCCTCGAAAGCTTCGTTGTCGACAATGATATGCTGGGCAGTATTCTGCGCATCGTGCGGGGCATCGAAGTCACGGATGAGACTCTGTCTCTCGATGTGATCGCTGATGTGAACGTGAATGGTCCCGGTCACTACCTGGGCCACAACCAGACCCTAAGCCTGATGGAAACAGAATACCGCTATCCCGCACTATCCGACCGCGCCAGCCCCGACGTGTGGGAGGAAGAAGGCGCACTGGATATGGAGGCCCGGGCGCGTAATACCGTCGTTGAAACCCTGTCCACCCACTACCCCGATCACATATCTGCAAAGCTGGATGCCGAGTACCGTGACCGCTTCAATATTCTGCTGCCCAAAGAGTCCATGAAACCGGGCGATGGGCGCTGGTCGTAAACGGCTGTAGCGTGATAAGAAAAGCCCATGAAAGCCGCCATCATTCCCGTCACACCCTTTCAGCAGAACTGTTCGCTGATGTGGTGCGAAGCCACCATGAAGGGTGCCGTTGTCGATCCGGGCGGCGATCTCGATGTGATCCTGGCCGAAGCCAAATCACATGGCGTAGAGATCGAGAAGATTCTCATCACCCATGGTCATGTGGATCATGCCGCCGGAACGGCGGAACTGAAACGCCGTCTTGGCGTGCCCATTGAAGGCCCTCACATAGACGACAAGTTCTGGATCGATCAGTTGCCAACCGATTCCGTTGAATGGGGATTCCCCGAGGCCGAAGCCTTCGAGTCAGACCGCTGGCTGGTCAACGGCGACCAGGTGACGGTGGGCGAGATGACGCTGGATGTGTATCACTGTCCGGGGCACACACCGGGACATGTGATCTTTTTTGAACCCGCAACGCGGGTCGCATTTGTGGGCGACGTGCTGTTTCAGGGTTCCATCGGACGCACGGACTTTCCGCGCGGCAATCATGCCGACCTGATCCGGTCCATCCGGGAAAGGTTGTGGCCCTTGGGCGATGACGTGACCTTCGTCCCCGGCCACGGCCCGGCGTCCACCTTTGGCGAAGAGCGCCGATCAAACCCCTTTGTTGGGGATGGGGTCGGCGACGGCGTCCAGTAACTCCGGGCGTTCGCCATCTGCAACGGCCTTCGACAAACGGTTAAAACGCCACAACAGCAACGTACCGGTGACGGTCAGCCCTCCGGCCAATCCCCACCACAGGCCTTCTGGTCCGAACCCTATGGGGAACGCCAGAAACCAACCGCCGCCAATCCCGAACACCCAGTATCCTAACGAGGCAATCCACATGGGAACCAGTGTATCGCGCATGCCCCTGAGTGCGCGGGTGGCAATGGCTTGCAGGCCATCCGAGAACTGGAATACGGCAGCAATGAAAAACAGGGTCATGGCCAGATCTACGACGGGACCATTTTCGGCCACCTCCAAATCGAGAAAGGCACTGGTCAGCAGACGCGGCATGAGGATGAAAACCACGGCCGTGCAACACATCACCAGCCCCCCCAGGCCAACGGCCAGCAATCCGGCGCGCCGGGCACCCTGGGGCCTTTTTGCACCCAGTTCATGGGCGACCCTGATTCCTGCGGCCTCGCCCAGCGCCAGAGAGACTACGAACGTCAGGCTGGTCCAGCCCATGACCGCCTGATTGGCGGCGAGGGCGTCGGCGCTAAATACGCCCATCAGGATAACCATGGCCATGAACATGCCGCCTTCCAGCATCGCAATCCCGCCGATGGGAAGGCCCAAGCGGAATATTTCAATCATTTCCTTCAGATCAAATTCCCGAAGGTGACTAAACACCTGGTGTTCCCTGAGACCCGGCGCGGTTGTGACATACCCGGCCAGAGCGATAAACATGCCCCATGTGACAATGGTTGTCGCCCACCCTGCACCGGCCACGCCTAGCGCCGGGATACCAAAATCGCCAAAGACCAATACATATGTGACGGGAATTTTCACAATCACAGCCAGGACGGTGATCACCAGAACCGGCATGGCGCGGCTCATGGCCGAGGTATAGGCACGCAATGCAATGAAAAGGGTGCCGGGAAGAATACTCCACGATAGGGTCTCGACGTATAGCCGTCCCACTTCGATCACCCGCGGAGCCTGCCCTGTCGGCGCAAGAATATCACCGATAAACCAGCACAGAATTGTTATGGGGACGCCGAGTATGAACGCCGCCCATAGCCCTTGGGCGACGTGATGGCCAATCTCGTGGGGCGTCTCAGCGCCCCGGGAATGGGCCACAAGAACGCCGACAATGGAAACAACCGCCGTACCGAACAGCAGCAGCTCCAGGGCAACATCGCCCAGCAGCCCTGCCGCCGCCAGCTCCAGCGACCCTAGTCGCCCCACCATGATATGATCGATCATGATCATGGCAACTTCGGCCATGTACGCCCCCGCCAAGGGTGCTGCAATGATCAGCGTCTGCTTTAGCTCAAACGAAAGAGGTCTGCCAGTCATCCTCTGAATCAACTCCGCATGCGCGAGCCGTCGGGATCGAACAAGGCTCCCGTGTTGATGGTCGCAGGACGCTCTTCGCCCAGCACCTCGACCGTACATGCCGCACCATCAGCGATGGCATCCGGCCGCATGTAGGCAAGGGCCAGACTCTTGCCGATGGTGTGGCCATAACCACCGGAACTCACATACCCCACACGGTCGCCGTCCCTGAACACGGCCTCGCCGCCCGTGGCATCTGTCTGCTCGGCATCCACCGTCAGCAGAACCCGCAGGACGGATGTTTTTGTCTGCTCCGCCGCCAGGGCGGCATCGCGTCCGATGAAGTCCGGTTTGTCCAGCTTCACGAAGCGGCCCAACCCGGCTTCAAAGGGGGTGTAGTCAGGCCCCAGATCGGCACCCCACGTAGGGAAGGCCTTCTCGAGCCGCAGTGACATGAGCGCCCGGCCACCCGTCAGTCGCAGCCCGTGATCCGCGCCCGCTGTCACCAGGGTGTCAAACAGGGTGCGCTGGTATTCCGACGGGCAGTAAATCTCGTACCCCAGCTCGCCGGTGAACGAAACCCGCACCACAGCCGCATCGGGAACCTTGCCAAGGCTGAGCCCCTGGGCACTCAGAAACGGGAAGGCGTTTGAGCCCACATCCTCGTCTGCCACCTGGGCCAGAACCGCGCGTGCGTTAGGACCGGCCAGCATCAATCCGGTCCAGCGCGACGACAGGTTTTCGATGGACACGCTGCCGTCTTCCGGCAGGTGGTTCTCAAAATGGCGCATATGAAAACGCTGCATGGCCCCGGCACCCAGCATCAGGAATGTATCGTCGTCCATACGGGTGACGGTGAAGTCCCCGATGACTCTGCCTTTTGGACTCAGCATAGGGCTAAGGCGTGTGCGCCCGATGGTGTGAGGCATCTGATTGGCCAGGACATGGTTTAACCAGTCCTCCGCCCCCGGCCCCATAATTGCGTATTTGGCAAAGGTCGAAACCTCGAACAGACCCGCACCATCCCGCACGGCACGGCATTCCTCGCCCACGGCATCAAACCAGTTACCGCGTTTGTAGGAATACACATCGCGTGCCTCTTCGCCTTCGCGGGCATACCACAACGGCGTCTCCCAGCCATAGGATTCGCCAAACACAGCGCCCGCCGCCTTCTGTCGATCATAGACCGGGAAGGTGCGGACAGGTCGCCCGACCGGGAACTGATGCTCCGGATAGATACGTGCACTGCGGTTTTCGTAGAAAAATTTGGTGCGCTCGCGGGTATAGGCGGTGCTCACATGATCGCCAAAGCGGGTCAAATCCCAGCAGAAAATATCGAGGCTCGGCTCGCCATCAATGATCCAGTGGGCCAGCTCGCGGCCAATGCCACCGCCCTGATTGAACCCGGTCATCACTCCGGCAGCGCAGAAATAGTCGGGCAGTCCCGGCACCGGACCCAACAGCGGGCCTAAATCGGGCGAGAAAATCATCGGCCCGTTGATCACCGATTTCACGCCGGTCTCCGCAATGACGGGGAAGATTTCGCAGGCCCGTTCGAAATTCCATTCCATGCGGCCCAGATCATCGGCCAGCAACTCGTGATCGAAATCCAATGGCGTGCCATCTTCGGCCCAGTGATGGCAGGTGCTCTCGTAGGCACCGAGCAGCAACCCCTGACCTTCCTGACGGAAATAGAGATTGGATTCGGCCTCGGAAACACTGGGAAACCGCTCCGTCATGGCCTCGATTTCGGCAACGGTTTCGGTCACCAGATAATGATGCTCGACCGGCATAAGGGGTAGCGTGATACCCGCAAGGGCTGCGACCTCGCGGCCCCATAACCCCGCCGCGTTGATCAGGACCTCACACCGAATAGTCCCGTTCGGTGTGACGACGTCCCATCCGCCGTCAGCAACCGGGTTGGTTTTAATGACCGGCGTATGGCGGTAAACCGTCGCCCCCATTTTGCGCGCAGCCTTGGCATAAGCCTGCGTGGCGCTGGCCGGATCCACGTTGCCTTTCATGGGCTCCCACATGACGGAATGCAGGGGGGCCGTGTTCAGGATGGGGGCAATTTTTTTTGCATCGTCGAAGGAAATAAACTCGGCATCAATCCCGAGGCGCCGCCCGCGCCCGCGGGCAATTTTCAGTGCCGTGGTCTGTTCTTCGGTGCGGGACAGACTGAGACCGCCGGTCGGGTGAAAGCCGCAGTCCTGTCCGCTTTCTTTCTCAAGCTGAGGGTAAAGCTCGAAAGTATATTTCTGTAGGGCAGAAACATTGTTCGGAGAGGTCAGGGTAAACAGATTCCCCGCCGCGTGCCACGATGAGCCGGACGTCAATTCCTTGCGTTCCAGCAGAACCACATCGGTCCAGCCCATTTTTGCCAGATGATACAGGATGCTGCACCCGGTGACGCCGCCCCCGATCACGACGGCGCGGGTGTGGGTTTTCATTGCATCGGCCATTGTCTGTTTGTCCTCTAAACAAGATCGTTACACCATACTACAGACCGCCGAAAGCGGTTCAGTTTTTCAGATTTCAGCGGATGGTGAAAGATCACGCCAAACACGGCAAATGAAACTTTCACACAGCTAGCGGATTTTCCTTTTCCGGCTCCACCTTCGGTAAAATATAGGCCGCGATTGCGGACACCCGCGCCGCCACACCCGCAGCAATAGTGCCCGGCGCGCCCATGAGCGCCATGCACGCGAACAGCGTGAGATAGTGTCGTTTCATCTTCATCCGGCGGCGATTGTGTCAGATCATGATTGGCGCTGGCAATCGGGATGTTTCCACCTTATCTAGACGCCATGTCAAATCAACCATCAGATCAGATCACTCCTTCAGCGCCGCCCCGCGTCGGTATTATCAGCCTTGGCTGCCCCAAAGCACTGGTGGATTCAGAGCGGATCATCACCAAACTGCGCGCCGAGGGCTATGATCTGGCGTCGTCATACGATGGCGCGGATGTGGTGATTGTGAACACCTGCGGTTTTCTGGATTCGGCCAAGGCGGAAAGTCTTGATGTCATCGGTGAGGCCATGCAGGAGAATGGCCGGGTCATCGTCACCGGCTGCATGGGTGGTGACGAGGGAGCCATTCGCGCCGTTCATCCCAATGTTCTCGCCGTCAGTGGCCCGCACCAGTACGAAGCGGTGGTGAATGCCGTGCACGATGCGGCCCCGTCGCCCCATGATCCGTTTATTGATCTGGTGCCGGAAGCGGGCCTGCACTTGACGCCCCGGCACTATGCGTACCTGAAGATTTCCGAAGGCTGCCACAATAGCTGTAGCTTTTGCATCATTCCCCAACTCAGGGGTGATCTGGTGAGCCGCGCCGCCAACGACGTCATGTACGAGGCCGAACGCCTGGCCCGGGCCGGTGTGAAGGAGCTTCTGGTGATCAGCCAGGATACCAGCGCCTACGGTCAGGACCTGAAATACGCTGAAAGCACCTGGAACGGAAAGCCGGTCTCGGCCCGCATGCTGGACCTGTGCGAGAATCTGGCATCACTGGATGTGTGGGTGCGGCTGCATTACGTCTACCCCTACCCTCATGTGGACACTGTCATCCCTTTGATGGCCGAAGGCAAAATCCTGCCCTACCTTGATATTCCGTTCCAGCACGCCAGCCCCGAAATCCTGAAAGCAATGAAGCGCCCGGCGCACGGCGAAAAGACCCTGGACCGCATCAACCAGTGGCGCAGGGACTGCCCCGACCTGACCCTGCGTTCAACCTTCATCGTCGGCTTTCCCGGCGAAACCGACGACGATGTGGAAATACTGCTGGACTGGCTGGACGCGGCGCAACTGGACCGGGTCGGCTGTTTCAAATATGAAGCCGTCGCCGGAGCCCCCGCCAACGAGCTTGCCAATCATGTGGATGAGGACGAAAAAACCGACCGCTGGGAGCGGGTCATGGAACTCCAACGCGACATCAGCGAGCGCAAGCTGGCCACGAAAATGGGGCAGGCCATGGACGTCATTATTGACGAGCTGGATTCCGAAGGGGCCATCGGGCGCACCAAGGGCGATGCGCCCGACGTAGACGGCTCGGTGTTTCTGGATGGCGACTTCGATGTCGAGCCCGGCGATATTGTTCAGGCAACCATCACCGATTCCGATGACTTCGATCTGTTCGCCACACGGCTGCCCTAAAGATGCCGTCCCAGAAAATCCAGCGTCCGCTGCCATGACAGGGCGGCTGCATCGGCGTCATAGGGCGGCACGGTTTCGTTAAAGAAAGCGTGCTCGCCCTCATAGCGGTGCATTTCATAATCAACGCCGGATGATTTGAGGGCGGCTTCAAGATCATCCGCCGCCGCTGGCGTACACCAGTCGTCGCGGCTGGCAAAATGACCCTGAAAGGGCACACTCATGTTCGCCGGGTCGGTGGCTTCCAGCGGCGGAATGCCGTAATAGCAGACCGCCGCATCGCAGGCTTCGAGCTTGGTGCCCGCGATGATGGTCAACGCTCCCCCCATGCAGAAACCCATGACGCCCGCCGTGCTGCATCCGCACGAGCCTTTCAGATAGGTAAGTGCGCCGCTGACATCTTGCTCCGTCGCGCCGACCCAGTCGAGGCCGGTCATCATGTGTTCGGCTTCATCGGGTTCCTGGGTCACACGCCCTTCGTACAAATCCGGTGCCAGTGCGGTAAATCCGGCGGCGGCAAAGCGATCCGTAACGCCTTTTATCTGATCGTTTAAACCCCACCATTCCTGGAGAACGACAATCCCGGCTTTGGACCCCTCACTTGTGGTCAGATAACCCTGTACCTCGCCACCGTTGGGCCGTTTGAATGAAACCATGTTTCCCATCGTGCTCTCCTACTGCTTGTTTTCTTCCGTGAAATGGAATTTGGCATAAAACGGTGCCAACTGTTCACGCCCCCGGATAAAATCGGCGGCGCGGGCGGCGATCATCTGGGTCGGTGCGTTCAGATTGGCGCTGGTGATCTGTGGCATCACAGAGGCATCCACCACCCGCAGCCCCTCGATGCCATGCACCCGCATTTCCTCGTCCACCACCGCCATGGCGTCATTGCCCATGCGACAGGTGCAACTGGGGTGATAGTCAGTTTCTGTGGCATTACGGATGTAGGCCAGAATATCCGCATCCGAGGTGCCATCAGGGCCGGGATAGATTTCACGACCCCGGTACGGATCAAAGGCTTTCTGGGCCATCAGATCGCGGGCCGCACGGACACCTTCCACCAGCTCGCGGCGGTCATGCTCTGTGCTCATGTAATTGAAATGAAGCGCCGGTTTATCCGCCGGATTAGCTGACTTGAGAGCAATATGGCCCCTGCTGGTCGGTCGTAACTGATCGATGGTCACGGTATAGGCCTGATCGAGCTTGATGTCCGTGCCCACATATTCCACACCCACGGGGCCGAAGTGATATTGCAGGTTCGGATAGGGAACATCGGCGTTACCGCGTACCAGACCGCCAGCTTCCCAGATATTCGATGATGCAATGCCTTTGCGGTCGATCATCCAGCGCAAACCCGCCATGGCCTTGCGAACGGGATTGGCGACTTTATGGATCGTCACCGGTTTGGTGCAGGCGTATTTCACGGCGACTGTCGGATGATCCTGCAGGTTCTGCCCGACACCCGGCAGATCAACCACCGGCTCAATGCCCATCGCCCGCAGATGGTCCGCCGGACCAATGCCCGAGAGCATCATTAACTGGGGTGAATTGATGGCCCCGCCTGAGAGAATAAGCTCCTTCTCCGCCCGCACCGTGTGCCGGACGCCGTTTTGTTCATATTCGACCCCGACAGCGCGATTACCTTCCACCACAATCCGCTGAACCATGGCCCGCGTCTGAAGCGTCAAATTTGGTCGCCCCAGCGCAGGCTCCAGGTGCGCCACCGCTGCACTGCACCGCCGACCGTCCTTCTTGGTACTGTCCAGACGCGCAACGCCTTCCGGCTTGTAGCCATTCAGATCCTCGGTTTGACCCTGCCCCGCCTGACCACCCGCTTCAACGAAGGCATCATACAGAGGGTTCTCGAAACAGCCTTTAGTAACGCTGAGAGGCCCCGCGCCGCCGCGCCAGTCGTCCGCGCCCCGGTCACTGGTTTCGCTCGCCTTGAAGTAGGGCAGACACTGCGCGTAGCTCCATTTGGGTAGATTGAACTCAGTCCCCCAGCGGTCAAAATCCAGCGGGTGACCCCGCATATAGACCATGGCGTTGATGGAAGAAGACCCACCGACCACCTTGCCGCGTGGAATTTCAACGTTCCGCTCGTACAATTCCGGCTCGTCCTCAGTCTGGTAGTTCCAGTTAAGTTTCGGGTCTTTGTAGACCTTGTACACACCGGCAGGCATATGAATCAGGAGGTTGCGGTCCATGGGACCGGCCTCCAGTACCAGAACACTGTGTTGACCATCCTCGGTCAGGCGGCTGGACAAAACACATCCCGCCGAGCCCGCGCCTATGATAATGTAGTCATAGGTGTTTGTCTGAGGCATGCCGATTTCTCCCTAGGATGAAATTTCCCCTAGTCTAGGGATAATAGTGAACAGGTGAAACTATTTCACTTGAGGTATAGGCTGCGAGCTTGGAGTCTTCTCCATATGCGGTATTCTGTGTCCGTTGGAAGGTGGGGAACCCTTCAGCAATAAGTGAGACGACTTTCATGCAAGTTACCAAGATCATCAATCACATCACCGACTGGTTGGCGTCCTACGCAGAGAAATCGGGCACTAACGGATTTATCGTTGGCGTTTCGGGCGGCATCGACTCGGCCATTACATCAACCCTCGGCGCACGCACTGGACGACCGTTGCTGTGTGTGGAAATGCCCATTCATCAGGCCGACTCTCAGGTGTCGCGCGCCCGGGCGCACATTGACTGGCTGAAACAGAATTACCCTGCGGTGGACAGCGCCGAAGTCCAGCTAACGTCCGTGTTCGATGGTCTGGTTGACGCCCTGGACATGGATAACCACGGTCCCGGGCACGATATGGCGCTGGTGAACTCCCGGGCACGGCTGCGCATGACGACACTGTATTATTACGCAGCAACCCATGGCCGTCTGGTTCTGGGCACCGGCAACAAGGTCGAGGATTTCGGTGTCGGATTCTACACCAAGTACGGCGACGGCGGCGTTGATATCTCCCCCATCGCCGATCTGACCAAGACGGAAGTCTACGCCGTGGGGCGGGAACTCGGCATCAGTGCCGCCATCATGGACGCCCCGCCGACGGATGGATTGTGGGGCGACGACCGCACCGACGAGGACCAGTTGGGTGCCAGCTATCCTGAGCTGGAATGGGCCATGGATTTCAAGGGTGACGAGGCGGTACTCGGTGACCGGGAACGGGAAGTGCTGACGATCTACCGGCACCTGAATGCCGCCAACCGGCACAAGATGGAGCCGATTCCGGTCTGTATTATTCCGGATGAACTACATTAGTGGAGACCGATGACATGATGGAATCCCTGCGGCACCAGCTAGACAGCGTTAGCCAACCAATCGAGACATCCTCGACCCTGCCTCCGGCCTGTTATGCGGACGCCGCAGTGGCCGAGATCGAGCGGGATGCGATCTTCCGGACATCGTGGATCGGCGTCGGGCGTGCGGATCAGTGGAAGGATGCGGGCGACTACACCGCGCTGACCATCGCGGACATTCCTGTCATCGTAATCCGCGATAAATCACAGGTACTGAGAGCCTTCGCCAACACCTGCCGCCATCGTGGCTCGCAGATTTTGGAAGGTTCCGGCAATGCACAATCCATCAGTTGCCCGTTCCATCGCTGGACCTATGGTCTGGATGGTGGTTTGCGGGGGGCTCCCGATATGCCGGAAGGTGCCGCGTTTGATAAGGCTGCCCATGGCCTGATCGAGTTTCGGGCCGCGGAACGCGATGGGTTTTCCTTCATCTGTTTCGATGATGCCGCTACGGATATAGACGAGTGGCTCGGTGATTTTTCCGAGCTTCACGCCCCCTGGGCCCTTGGCTCGCTGGTCACCACCCGGCGGATCGAGCTGGAAGTCGCTTGTAACTGGAAGGGCTTTCTGGAAGTTTTCAACGAATATTACCATCTGCCCTACGTCCATCCGGACTCCATCAGCAACGTCTATGCGCCTCCGGATGCGGCAGAACGGGTGACAGGCCAGTATGCCAGCCAGTTTGGTGAAACCGAAGGCACCGGCGGGTTGCTGGAAGCAACCCAGCAATACGCCCTGCCCGCCATTCCTTCCCTGGATGGCCGCAACCGGAACGGCACGCGCTATACGTGGCTGTTCCCCAACATGACATTTGCTGCCAGTACCGAAGCCATCTGGATATATGAAGCGACGCCCATAGAGCCGGGCCGATGCCGGATTGTCATGACCGTCTGCTTTCCAACGGAAACCATTGCCCATGAAGAGTTCGAGCCCCGTGCACAGGTCTACTATGACCGTATGGACGCAGCCCTCGCCGAAGATATCCCCGCCCTCGCACGGCATTACAAAGGGCTGGCATCACCTTTTGCCAGGCAGGGGAAGTTCTGTGCCGATCTGGAACCCAGCGTCGCCAATTTTGCCCTGTGGTATGCGGATCGCATGAGGAAAGCCGCATAAAAAAGAAGGCCGACAAAGCCGACCTTCTAGTTTTTTTGCGATTAAACTCTCGCTAGCTTAAGAGAACCACCAGCGCTCGCCGTCCTTGTGACCGTCAAGTTCCCAGTTGGCCGCCACATCGGAGCCCATCTGCACCTTGTCGGTGTGAGCATGGATGTAGCTCGAGAACAGCGGAATAAGCGCACCGCCCTCGTTGCTGACGATCCGCTGCATCTCCACATACTGTTGCCGACGTTTTTTGGTGTCGAGTTCGGCACGGGCGGCTACCAACAGTTCGTTGAAACGTGCGTGCTTCCACTTTGTTTCGTTCCAGGTGGCACCTTCCGAATAGACTTGTGAGAACATATAGTCCTCGGTCGGGCGACCGCCCCAGTACCCGGCACTCCACGGTTTAACCAGCCAGACATTCGACCAGTACCCATCGTCCGGCTCACGGATGACCTCGATGTCGATCCCGGCTGGCGCGGCGGATTCACGGAACAACTGACCGGCGTCAATGGAGCCGGGGAAACCCGTTTCAGCACAATGGAACTGGACCTTGAGGCTGCTTAACCCGGCCTGTTTCAGGTGGTACTTGGCCTTGTCCAGATCATAATGGCGCTGGGGCATTTCCTCTTCGGTGGCGTAGTAGGTATTCGCCGGACCGATGGGGCTGTCATTACCCAGCACACCAAAGCCACGCAGAATCAACTTCAGCCACTGTTCACGGTCAACCGCATATTTCAGCGCCAGACGCACGTGGTTATTGTCAAATGGTGCCGTGTCAGTATGCATGGGCAATACGAAGTGCTTGTTGCCCGTGGTTTGCAGGATCTCAATGCCCGGTGTCTTGCCAAGCAGGTTCACCGTCTTGGCGTCTGCGCTGGTGATCACGTCGAACTCGCCGGTCTGAAGACCGTTGCTGCGCGCATTGGCATCTGCGACCTGGGCGTTTTCGACCTCGTCGAAGTGCGCACGGCCCTCTTTCCAATAGTTTGGATTGCGCTTGGTTAGTGTCCGAACGCCAGGGTCATGCTCGCCCAGCGAATAACCGCCCGTACCCACGCCGGACTGCCAGTCGAGCGAGCCGTCGCTGTTTGCCGGGCAAACGCCCAGATGATAATCGCTCATCAGGAAGGCGAAATCCGCGTTGCCGCCCGTCAGCTCGACGACGACCGTATCCTTGCCATCCGCCTTGACGGACTCAATGCCCGACAGAATACCCTTGGCTGCGGACTTGGAATCCTCGCCTAAGTGATGCTGCAACGAAACCGCCACATCGGTCGCATCCAGGGACTTTCCATTATGGAATTCGACGCCCTTGCGAAGCTTGAAGGCCCAGGTCTTGGCATCGGCGGAAGCATCCCAGCTTTCCGCCAATTCGCCGACCAAGTCACCATTGGGCGCGATTTCCGTAAGATTGTTACGCAGTTGGCCGAAGCTGACATTAATCATGTAGGTGTCAAGAATCTGGCCGGGGTCAAGCGAGTCACCGCTGCCACCACCGGTCAGGGCCTGACGCATACGGCCACCCTTTTTCGGGGTCGCTGCCTCTGCTTTCTTGAGCACGGCCGACGCCGCCGTCAAGGACACACCGAGCGCCAACGCGCCGGTCATGAAGCCACGGCGGCTAAGGGCTCCGTTTTCAAACGAGGATTCGAGGCGTCTGACTTTCGCGACCGTCTCCAAATCCAAAATTCCGGCTGTCAGATTAGCCACTTCGTGATCAGTTGGTTTCTTTGTCATGACGATACTCCCTGGATTAATTTTTCCGCCTGCCATTGTGCGACAAAGGGCGGTTTATTCTACAACAAAAATGACATCCGGAAAGCCGGTCATGTTGAATTTTACAAACTTGCCCCGATTCCCGATTTCAAGAAAGAGCGACGCCTTCGAGCGTTATACGGTGCATAATCCGCCGATGGCCGTGATAGTCGTTCATGGCGTAATGCCAGGTCGCCCGGTTATCCCAAAAGGCGACGGAGCCCGGTTGCCAATGGAACCGGCAGGTAAATTCCTGTCGTGCGCCGTGTTCATAGAGATATTCGAGCAGAGGTCTGGATTCTTCCACAGTCCAGCCATCGAGGCGCACGGTGAAATCCTTGTTGACGTAGAGCGCCTTTCGCCCGGTCAGGGGATGGGTGATCACCACTGGATGCAGGGCGTCCTGCGTCGCCTTATCGGGATTGGCGAGGTGCCAGTCGTGATAAGATTCGCTATCGACAACGCCATAGCCGAAGGCATGGCGGCTGGAGTGCCAGGCTTTCAGGTTTTTCAGCGTCGATTTAAGGCCGTCAGACAGGGCCTCATAGGCCAGGTACATGCTGGAAAACAGGGTGTCGCCGCCAACCTCCGGAACTTCGATGGCATAAAGGATCGAGCCCATGGCCGGGATCTGGTCGTAGGAATGATCGGTGTGCCAATCGCCGCCGATATTGTCCTTCTGGTCCGGCTCCTTGAGGACCTGGGCAATCTTGGGGTACTCATCGAGCGGCTTGAAAAACCGGTTGATATTGATGCCCCCCCAGCGTTCAGCAAATGCGATGTGCTGTTCCGGGGTCAGTTTTTGGTCGCGAAAGAAAATCACGGAATACCGCCGATAGGCGTCGTCAATCTCGCGCATCGCTGTTTCACTCAGCTCACACGACAGATCAACACCACCGACCTCCGCACCCACCGCCGTTGATAGCGGGCGCACCTCAATTTTCGAATACGTTACTACATCCATCACAAACCCTCCGTCTTTATGCGCTAGAGGATGAAAATCTGAACGCCGCTGGTCTTACGATGCAAATGCCTACGAAATAACAGGCATTTCCGGGGGCGCACGACGGCTTAGCCACTGGGCACCGTCTTCGGTAATCACGATGTTCTCTTCGTGGACCATCTGTTTGCCGGGGGCGAATTCCATGCCTGGCTCCAGGGTCAGCACGACGCCGGGCTTCAGCGGTGTATGATCATGCGCCGTGTTGGAGGGCCATTCGGTCAACTGCATTCCCAGCCCATGACCCAGCCTGCCTACGTCATTGCCCAGCGCGCCGCCTGCCTCCATGACCGACCACATAGCGTTGTACACGTCGGTCGTTGTCGCCCCCGGTCGGGCGGCGGCGAACCCTGCATCCGTCGCCCGATAGACCACTTCATGGGCGCGGCGTGCTGCATCCGGCGCATGTCCGAAGGCAAAATTGCGGTCGAAGTCGCAGAAGTAGCCATCATAGGTGGTGCCGGTATCAATGATCAGGATGTCGCCGTCGCCGAGAATTCGGTCGGTCGGTCCCATAATGATATTGTCATAGCCACCGGGGCCGGACCCGGCGACCACATAGGGCGTGCTATCGGCTCCCCGCGCCAGCAAATCCATTCGCAGTCGACGACAGTTTTCCCGCTCGCTTTCGCCCAAAACCAGACTGTCCGGCAACGCCTCAAACGCCGCCGACGTCAAATCGCACACGTAATGGATTTTGGTGATCTCTGCCGGTGATTTCACAAAGCGCAACCGGTGCAACATGGCGGCCGCATCGCGGAACTCGACGTTACCCATGCTGGTCCTGATAGTGTCAAAATTCTGCGTCGGCATGCGGAGATGACTCTCCGGCCCCAGTGAAGCACCGAGTCGGCCAAACCGACCGACCTGTTCCTTCAGCGCCTCGGTCACCAGAGAGACACCATCGTCGTCCGGTTGAGGTGAAGACCACGTTCGGATGTCCTCGACCCACGTTTCGCGCATACCCGCCGCACCGATCCCCGGAATGATCGCAATGGGCTTTCCGTCCAGGGGCAGGACGACAAACCACGGCCGGGTCGGGCTTTCCCAGAACTGGGTCAAAAATCCGGTAAAGTAACGGACTTCCGCTTCGGTGGTCAGCAGGATCGCATCAAGTTCCAACTCTCCCATACATTCTTGCGCACGGGCCAGACGCTGTTCAAATTCTGTCAGTAGAAATCCGCGTGGTGGTGGCGTCAGCATCAAATTGTATCCCTGAAGAATTGCTGTTGCGGAGACGATACCATGGTGTTCATTCCGCGCGACGTTCTTTATTGTGCCGCGGATCGGATTAGTCTTTTCGCACGAGGCCGCCAATGGAAGACATCACCCGCATGGAAAAACGCATCAGTGATCTGGAACAGCACGTCGCCCATCAGGACGCGACCATTCAGGATCTGAGCGACATGACCACCCAGCAGTGGACCATCATTGACGCGCTGACCAAAAAGACCGAACGGCTGAAGGAGCGATTTCTGGCGAATGAAGAGACCGCGGAACCCTCCGCATCGCAAGACCCGCCGCCGCCGCACTATTGAACCTGAAAAATCCATCTGCATGACTGTTCCCCATCTGTTTTTGATTGTTCTGGTCAATTTGGTCTGGGGCAGCCTGTTTGTCATGGCCACCCTTGGCTTGAGTCAGTTCCCGCCCCTGCTGTTTACTGCATTGCGGTTCGGCCTGCTGGCCATCGTGCTGTTACCATTTCTGCGAATGGTACACGGACAGATGAAACGCATCGGCGCGATTTCCGTGGTCATGGGGATCGCCATGTACGTCACGCTCTATCTGGCGTTGGCCTGGACCGATAGCACGGCGGCCATTGCCATGGTCGGACAGATTGAAGTCCCCATCGCCGTTATCCTGGGCATCATGGTTTTGGGCGAGCGCGCAAGTCCCCTGCGCATGATTGGTACCGGGATTGCCTTTGCAGGTGTCATGGTGATCGGTTTTGATCCCGCAGCGCTGCATGATCCGGGCGCGATTGGCATGATCACCGTATCGGCAGGGTTCTACGCCGTTGCCATGGTCTTGGTCAGGGGTCTTAACAACGTTAACCCCCTCATCATCAACGCCTGGATGGCCGTGATCAGCACCGTGCCACTCCTGCTTCTGTCCTATATTTTCGAAGGCGATCAGTGGGAAGCCGCTTTCAATGCGGATATATGGGGATGGGGCACATTGTTTTACTCGGCCTTTATTGGCTCATTGATCGGCCACGGTGGGATGTATTACCTGTTGCGGCACTACCCCGTGGGGATCATCGCACCGTTTACCCTGTTGACGCCGCTGTTTGCCGTCTGTGGCAGCATCCTGTTTTTGGGAGATTCGCTCACCTTGGCGCTAATGATAGGTGGTGTGATGATTTTGTGCGGGGTCGGTAGCGTGAATTTTGCGCCCAGAGACAACGGGTAATTCGCCATGGCCGAGCCCATATCCACAACCAGTTTTGTGTACGTGTTGGGCGCTGATGGTCCCGGCGGATACCGGACCTATGTGGGATGGACCACAGATCTGGCGCGACGCCTTGAGCACCACAACACAGGAACCGGCGCGCGCTCGACACGGGGACGGCAGTGGGCATTGCTCTACGCCGAACGGTTCGAGACAAAGAACGAAGCCATGAGCCGGGAATGGCATCTCAAACGGGACCGCCGGTTTCGCAAAATTCTGACCGACAATTGCACCGCAAAGTGTTGAACGCATGACATCGAGTGGCCCTGATTCTATAGTGCGGTCGCCGAAACCAACCGACACACAGTTGCCGTCATGAAACCCGTCCTCGTCGCCGCGTTCTATAAATTTACCCCGCTGGATGATGCTGTCGCCATGCGTGCGCCGGTGCTGCAAATATGCCGGGCCGAAGGCATCGTCGGCACCATCTTGCTGGCGCGCGAAGGCATCAACGGCACCATCGCGGGCTCCGGCCAGGGCATTGCCAACGTGCTGGCCTACCTGCACGCGGACCCGCGCATCGGGAACTTCCCCCATAAGGAATCCCGCGCCGACACACGTCCCTTTCAACGCATGAAGGTGCGCCTGAAAAAGGAAATCGTGACCATGGGCGTCGAAGACATTGATCCCAACGACATCGTCGGCACCTACGTGGAGGCCGATCAGTGGAACGCGCTGATTTGTGATCCCGATGTGGTGGTGGTGGATACCCGCAACGATTACGAGGTCGCCATCGGCACGTTCGAAGGGGCCACCAATCCCAACATCCATACATTCCGGGAGTTCCCGAACTGGGCGGGTAAAAATGGATTGCTGGAGGGCCAGAAAAAGGTCGCCATGTTCTGTACCGGCGGAATCCGGTGTGAAAAAGCCACCGCCTATCTGCGCCAGCAGGGCGTTGACCAGGTCTATCACTTGAACGGTGGTATTCTGAAATATCTCGAGACCGTACCCGAAGACGAAAGCCTGTGGCATGGCGAGTGCTTTGTCTTCGATAATCGCGTCTCTGTGGGGCACGGCCTGAAACCCGGGTCCTGCGACAGTTGCCTCGGCTGCGGACGCCCCGTCAGTGACGCCGACAAAATGTCAGAGCTTTACGAACGCGGTATCTGCTGCCCCGGATGCCACAACGAGCTTTCACCGACACAGCGTCAACGGTTCGCGCAACGGCGCGACCAGGATGACCGCGCCCGGAAACAATCCGGATCGGAGCCTTAAAGCGTCCGGGAGTAATCATTTGAATTGACGCCATCAATTCACTGGGCCTACCCTTGCCCTTGCGAGTTCATTGCGCTGATAGCCAATGGATTTTATGGATGATATCTTTTATGGAAGATATCCGGCGCAAAAAATAAACCAATCGATACAGGGAAGGTTAGATTATGAAAAAGAAATCACTTACTGGCATCTCATTTGGGGTGCCCGACCGCAGGGAATTTTTGAAAAGCAGTGCAGCTCTTGGTCTTGGGGCGGTGGCAGCGGCTTCGTTGCCGGGCGCAAATGCCAGGGCGGCAACGCCCAACATGGGTGGTACGCTGCGCTACGGTATCGGCCACGGGTCGACCACCGACAGCATGGATCCGGGGACCTATGAAAACGACTTTACGATTTTTACCGGATACTGCTTTCGCGGCCACCTGACCGAAATCGCGCCGGACGGCTCGGTTAAGGGCGATCTGGCAAAAAGCTGGGAAGCCTCGCCGGACGCCGCGACATGGACCTTCAAGCTGCGTAAGGGCGTTGAATTTCACAACGGCAAGACCGTTGACGCCAACGACGTGGTCGCCTCGTGGAACCATCACCGGGGTGAGGATTCTAAATCCGCAGCGAAACCGCTCGTCGATCCGATCGTCGACATCAAGGCCGACGGCAATGATACCGTGATCTTTACCCTGAATGCCGGAAATGCCGACTTCCCGTTCATCGCCAGCGATTATCACCTCGCCATTATGCCTGCTGTGGATGGCAAGGCTGACTGGGCCTCCGGTGTTGGTACAGGGGCCTACACGCTTGAGAACTGGGATCCCGGCATTAAAGCGGAATTCAAACGCCAGCCGAACTTCTACAAGGCAAATGCCGCGTTCTTCGATGGTGTCCAAGTGTTCACCATCGCCGACGCCAATTCGCGGGTCAACGCCATCAAATCAGGTGAGGTCGATTTCATCGACCGCGTTGACCTGAAGATTGCGAACCTCCTGGGCCGCGATCCGGGCATCGATATTTTCGAAGTTAGCGGCACCGCTCACTACACGATCCCCATGGATACCCGCGTGGCACCCTTCGACAACAATGACGTCCGTCTCGCGTTGAAATACGCGCTCGACCGTGAAGCCCTGGTCAAGACGATCCTGCTCGGCCACGGTGTTGTCGGCAACGATCATCCGATTGGCACGGCGAACCGTTACCACGCGGATGATCTTCCGCAACGGACCTATGATCCGGACAAGGCCAAATTCCATCTCAAGAAAGCCGGTCTTACCAGCCTGTCGGTCGATCTTTCGGCTGCCGATGCGGCCTTCGCCGGTGCGGTGGACTCTGCGGTACTTTACCGCGAACACGCGGCAAATGCCGGTATCGACATCAACGTCATCCGCGAGCCCAGCGATGGCTATTGGTCGAGCGTCTGGATGCAGAAAGCCTGGTGCTTCTCCTATTGGGGTGGCCGCCCGACCGAAGACTGGATGTTCTCGACAGCCTATGCCGAGGGTGCCTCATGGAACGAGACCCACTGGTCACACGACCGCTTCAACAAGTTGCTGGCTGAAGGCCGCTCGGAGCTTGATGACAGCAAGCGACGCGCGATTTACTACGACATGCAGCAGATTTGCAGCGACGAAGGCGGCGCGGTAGTACCAATGTTCAACAATTATGTGAACGCGGTCACGACCAAACTCCACATTCCGGATCAGGTTGCCTCGAACTGGAACAACGACGGGCACAAAATGACCGAACGCTGGTGGTTCAACGCCTGATTTTGATTGGGTGAAATATCCGAAATAGTCATGTGGCCGGTCATGAAGACCGGCCACATTGACGACGGGACCGATTAAAATCAATCCGCGCTTTCACGGTAAAGAAAAATCGGACTCGACCAAGCGTTGAAGCCATCTTCCGTGGTGACCCGGACCCAGATCGGGTTATCACCTTTGGGTTTGAGCGATATTTTCACGGAGTTCTTGAGTTCCCGACATCCGTTGTCGGTGGGGAGGCGGAACACCCGCAGGCGTCGTTCCAGCCCTCCGGCCTCGAGCACCGTATCTTCGATGCTCACGTCCTTCAGATCAAACCTGCCTGACACATGGTTGGTCTCGATTTCCAGACTGCCGGAGGCCGCCTCATCGAGCCAGGCATCAAACCCGCCGAAATTGCCTGTGGTCAGGGTGTCCCAGGTCACCGTGTCGGCGCCCTTCAGTTCGGTTGGGCGTTCGTGGTTCCACGCGTTGATCGGCGACAGGCGTGTAATCTGGCGACCGTGAAACCGGGCGTGGCCGTTCCACAGAGTCTGACGTCCGCGCCCCCGGTACTCGGCCCCCTGCCAGATCACCCGGATGCGATTGCCAAGATCGACCTCGGAAAAACCGCGTAATGTGACGATGACCTCCGCGCCGTTCAGAACATCAATCCGCTCAATCGGTGTCTGGGCGATGCATTCGACGAACAGTTCCACCGTCTCGTCATCGGTCTGCGCGATATCACCCATCATGACCTCGTCCACGGGCCGGGCGGTGACGTCAAAATACCGGGGGTCGCGCTCGAACAGACGGCCTTCGGTCATGAATCTGGCCCGCACGTCAAGATGCAACCGGTTGCCGGTGGTGCCATAGTGGTGGCGTCGTCGCTGGCACTCGAACAAGCCGTCTCTGGTGAGATCTTCGGCCAGGAAACACGTCAGCCCGCCGTAGGCTCCAAAGCTCGCCGCGCCGGGATAGCTGGCACCGGGGCGGCCCTTGTGACCGTCACTGTTGCAGACCACGCCAGAGCGGTGGCCGAGGGCGAAGCCATCTGTCAGCAGCCATTCGAACGTCCCCCAGGCGGAGTGGATTTCCATGGCCGTTTCCAGCCTCGGATCATGGGCCTGTTTGATGTCCGCGTAGCGTCCGCCCACATGGGCATAGACGACACAGTCTTCTCCCTGCAAATCTTCAAACAGCTTTGCCGCCGACGTGGCGTCGGTGGCAAGGTCGCTGCGATCCGGCAGCAGGGCATGGGAAGAGCGCCTGATCTGGCGTCCCTCGGTACGGAAATAGACATTGCGGTCGCCGCCCACCGCCGTGTTGCCAGACCATTCATAGCCCGGAAACGTGACGAAGCGATGGTCTTCCTGATACTGGCCGGAGAGATCGTTGATCAGTTGCCAGAAGGCGTTGTTGATTTGAAAGTCATTGGCCTGATGGCCGGTGGCATCCAGAAAAGACAGATTGCGGGCGAAGTCGAAATATTCCCGCGCCGTGTTGATGCCGACGGATTCGCCACTTTGGCCGTGCATATCGCCCCAATAGCCGGAAACTTTCCCGGCGCGGATGACCAGCGGGTTTGATTCCGCCAGTACGCCACCGCTCTCATCTTTCACGGTTATGCGCAGCACGCCTTCCTCGCCCACCCGCAGACCGTCGATGATCATGGCGCGTTGATCCGGGCCGTAGGCGACTTGGGTGGGCAGCCCCTCGACCGCCATTGTGGCCGAGATGGACAGGCGCGCCTGGGCCTGGCCCGTCGGGTTGCCCCACAGGTCCTCGACTTTGATCCCCAGCCTGAAGATGTCACCGGGGCGGCGCAGGCTTGGCAGCACGGCCTTCCATTGTTTGGCCGGGCCAGGAACGATGGAGATGGATGGCGTACCGGGGATCGGAATGAAAAGGCCCGTGGCGCACACATCGGCCAGAACCTTGAACTCGAAGCCGGACTCGCAAAAGGTCTGCAACTTGAGGCCGGGTGATCCGCCCGAGCGGTCACCGAAGATGATGGTGATGGTATCGCCTTCGCGAAGACAGCCGCCTTTTACGTCAACCAGCAGGGACCGGTACCATGGCCGCTGTTCGCCGTCCGGTTCATACGTGAGCCGCAAGGGCGTGCCATTGCTGGTTTCAGCCGTGACGAAATTAACGGCTTCGGGGTCATCCACCTGCAGACGCCCCCAGTCGTTGGGATAGCGGTGCACGACTTTGATGGCCCCGGTATCGTCGAGCCCGAAGCGCCCCACGGTATATATCAGCGTGAAGGTCTGCAGACTGCGCGCTTCGAACGCGCCGGTCGGCGTGAGTGTGACACTGCCATAGAGAACCGGATCTTCGCCGGGCTCCGCCGCTGGCCAGACATCGCCAACATAGGTGCTTTCGACTTTTGTCATCTCAGGTCTCCTCGCGCCGCCACCAATAAGCCCCCGTCAGGGGGTCAGTTTGGTGGCGGAGGGAGCGTCTGCCATGCAGAAGCGTAACATACTGATATTACGTAGTTAATTAATGTGCCTGTCTCCAGCCCCACACACAGCCCCACATCCTGAGTTGGATCGGCCCTATCTATGTCCACACTGTGCATCGACTGTGCTCCTGCCTGTAAGCGCCTCACCCTAACCAGTTGTCAGTTCGAATCCCAGTTCTGTCGCGACTGAGCCTCTTAAGCTCTGAGCCTGTGCACTGCGCGCGCCCAATGGCCTCACCAGTGACACTGCCTACCGTTTGATGGTTGATATAATTGTGTCCCTACTTCCAAACTTAGCAGTGATGTAAGGAAAGGCCGACGGGGGGCACCGGGCCTGAGATATATGACCCGCCCCCCTATATAGGACGGCCTCTTGAACCACAGGGCGTTTTCTAAGCCGTGTAAAGTTCTTGAATGATTAGTTGGTTAGCTTCTGGCAGCTTCGAGTTTTTCAGCCAGCAACGATTTCAAGCCATCTCTCATCTCAGCGCTGACATTGTATTTAAGAAAATCATTACAGTTATAATCATTTTCATTTATAGCGGCTTCTCTTTTTATTTCTTCCTCGGCTCTATCTACCCATGAAATGCCAATATAGTGATATTCGTAGGCGTGATATCCCAAGGTTCGATAACTTTCAATTTCGAAATGCAGCCCTAACATTATTATGGCGAACTTCAACTCATCCATATTGGTCATGCACTGGCCATTGTCTTCAGGTTTTTTGCCGAAGGCTTTGAATAGCTGTTCAATATTTTCCATTATATAGAGGACGGTCTTCTTATATATCGACCTGTTGCCAATGTTCTCGCCACTTGATAAATACGGTATTAAATATGTTTCGGCCCAGAATTCGAAATCACTATAAACCACACTATCTTCACCCCCCAGCAAATTGGCATCAAACGGTTTAAGCAATACGTCCTGCTTCTTTAATCCGAAAGGGAGCTTGCCATTTAACCAGTGGCTCTTTTTTGCAGCGCCAACTTTAACCCTTCCATCGGCGCCTTCAGTATGCACCCTCTTTTCAAACAACGCGTCAAAGATTGTTTTCAATATGGTGTGTATATTTTTTAAGTTTTCTTCAGTGTTTTTTGCCATTGCATCGCTTTCAACCTACGAAAAATTGTTGGGCTACCTACGATGAACGGCTCTCCATTACCATCTGTAGTATGCCCTTCAATAGCGGCCATTCGGCTAATGTAACGCTTGGTAAACCAATTGTCGCCGGGTCCTGTTTAAACCTCTATCAACCACAAGGGGGTAACTAATCAACTTGCACCTAAAGTTAGCCCCTACTTTTACAGGCAGTAAAGCTAGCATTGGCCTCAGTGGATTGGTTAGGGTGGGCGTTAGCCTACCGCAAGTATTCTAAGGATTATGTATCGGCAGGGACGGAAGCCCAAGAAGCCAAGCGTGGAATGTGGGCTGGAGAATTTGATAAGCCGTGGGAATGGCGGCGAAAATAGGGGGAAGTTATGAGAAAAGTGTTTTCTTGGCTATTGCCACTGCTGGCTTTTGTTAATTTTGTAGGGGTCGCCCACGCCGAGGAAGGAGTTGTAGTTCATTACCCTAGTGGATGTGATTACTACATTGTCGAATACAACAGGGGTTTCGCCGAGTTATGACCGAATCTGGTGTTTGAACATTTGAAAAGAAGCGGCGTATCAGGTTGAATTGTTGTTGCAAGACGCCAATCCAACCAAAGGAGATACGCCACTATGACGAAGAATAACGTTTTAGAATTCGCGGGTCGAGAAGCAATTTCAGACCCGCTGTCAGATTTGTTGAGAGCAGGTGCGCAGCAGTTGATCAACCAAGCGGTGGAGGCAGAACTTCAGGAACTGTTGAGCCAGTATTCTGACCGCCGCACCGATGATGGCAATGCCGTTGTGGTTCGCAATGGTCATTTACCGGAGCGCAACCTGCAGACAGGGTTGGGACCGGTGACGGTCAAGATCCCCAAAGTTCGCTCCAAGGCAGGAGCCCCCGTGACGTTCCGATCAGCTCTTGTTCCGCCGTATGTCCGCAAGACGAAGTCTCTGGAGGCTGCACTGCCTTGGCTGTATTTGAAGGGCGTCTCAAGCGGTGAGATGGGTGAAGCCTTGAAAATATTGATTGGCCCTGACGCCAAAGGTCTATCGGCCACCACGGTGTCGCGGCTGAAGCAGATGTGGGGTCAAGAATACCAGAGTTGGCGTGACGAACCACTGGATAAAGACCGCTGGGTCTATGTGTGGGCTGACGGCGTCTATAGCGGTTTGAGAGGTGAACAAACGAAGCTGTGCGCCTTGGTGGTCATTGGTGTTAATGAGCGTGGGGAGAAGCACTTTTTGGCTATTGAAGACGGCACGCGGGAATCGACGCAAAGTTGGCGTGAGGTTCTTTTGAAGCTAAAGTCACGCGGTATGAACGGACCGGAACTGGCTATTGGTGATGGAGCCATGGGGTTCTGGGCGGCGCTGGAGGAAGTCTATCCCGAGACACGCCAGCAGCGTTGCTGGATGCACAAGACGATGAACGTCCTCAACTGCTTGCCCAAATCCGCCCAGGCAAAGGCCAAGGATTCACTGCACGACATCTGGCAGGCTGAGACAAAGGCAGAAGCCGAAAAGGCCTTCGATCTGTTCATCAAAATGTATGAGCCAAAATATCCGAAGGCTGCTATCTGTCTGCAAAAGGACCGTGATGAGATGATGGCTTTCTATGACTTTCCGGCGCAGCACTGGCAGAGCATTCGGACCAGCAACCCCATAGAATCGACTTTCGGGACCATTCGTCACCGCACCAGGCGATCAAAAGGATGCCTGTCTCGTGATGGCATGCTGCACATGATGTTTAAACTCGGGCAGTGCGCCGAAAAGAAATGGAGACGATTACGCGGCTTCGATTACTTGACCAAGGTGATAACTGGAGTAACGTTCAAAGACGGTGTTGAGGTAACAGACGTCGATCTGGTCGCCGCTTGATTCAGGTGTCAAAACACCACTTTTGGGCATAACTCGCCATTGTTGAAGCGTTAACTGATGCCACAAAACGCGGCGTCGAGGTCCGGGGAATTGTAGACCGAAAACTTAATGGTGAGTACAGCTATTCTGGAACCCCCCGACTTGTCGAAGGCTTAGAGGCGATCAAGGATGACCTTGATGCGGATAGAATTATTGAAAGTCGGAGGGGTGATTTCAACGGAAGACCTAGATGCAAACGCCCCAACGGGTTTGAAGGACCTTTGCAATGTCTGGGCTATGAAATTGATGATGACACCTGTCTGATAACGGCCCACGCCTCACGGGAGGACTTTGGAAATGAGGGTGGCTTAATGCACAACAAGTTCTTCGTCGTTGATGGGGAATGGGTTTGGACAGGGTCAACTAATCTGAGCAATACCGGAACGGGAGGTTACAACGCAAATGTTGTTGCTGAGATAAGCTCAACAGAAGTTGCCAAACTGTATCAGGGTGAGTTTGAGCAAATGTTTTCTCTTGGGAAGTACCACACACTCAAAGAAAAAAACGAACAGGCCACTGATCGCGTTGCTCTATCAGGTGGAAATGAGTTGGAAATTCTGTTTTCACCGCAAGCCAAGCCGATGAAACGTGTTGTTGAGTTGATTGCTAATGCGAAAGACTCAATCAATGTGACCATCTTCTTTTTGACCCAGAAGGAAATCACTCGCCAGTTAATCAAGGCGCACCGTAGAGGAGTGGCCATTCGCATCATTCTCGACGCGACGGCTGCCAAGAACGGTTATCAACACCGAGAATAATCGACTGAAGTCATTCGACCATAGCGCTAGTAACATTCTACTGATTTGATCAAGCATCCGTCCCCCAACACATCATTGTTATGGTTATTTGTTGATAAGGTTCTCATGCTTTGATGATACGCTCAACCACGGAACTTCAGGTTCCATGGTTTGAACTATTGCCGCAAATGCGAAACTTACTTCAGTCGATTGAGGCTCTCGCGATACCGCGCCCACCGCAAACGCTGCGCATCACCGATCCGCTTCCGTCCCTTCGCAGTCTTAGGCCCACTATTGCCCGTGCCACCGTGCCACCCACAACGGCTTCGCGGTCCGATGCCGGGGACCTTTGCGTTAAACAGGCAAAGCCTCCCACCTGACTTGTTGGCGAGGCAGTATTCTCCGTCCCGGAACCGGACTATCAGCTTCCAGGCGATACCGTAATTGCCACCGTGTTCTTCAATGCGTTTGAGCAGGTGGGCTTTGAAGAACTCTGGCAAGTCGGGATTGTTTTTGATCGGGCAGAGATCAATTTTTGGCACGACCATTTCCCGTTTCAAGCTGTTTGATACGGTTGTCTGCAATTGCCATTGCAGCCCCGAGATCAAGGCTGGTGGTATTAATGTTAGCATTGATCTGCTGAGGTATCAGCCGCATCAAAAGGCGACAAAATGTTGGCGGATCGCGATACGCGATTTCGACTAAATAATCGACGCCACCGACTTTTTCGAAGGCTTCAAAGATGCCATCCATGACTTCAGCAGTTAGCTTACTCTTGGCCATATGGTGTACTCCTTCTTATAGATAGAGGCTGTTTACCTCTTCACATTATGAAACTAACTTTTCGACCAATTAGTCATCCAAAATCCGGTAAACACTTGCCCGGCCAATATTCAATTCCTTCGCAATATTCGTGGCCGACATGCCCTCAGATTTAAGGCGCAGAACATCTTCTGTCTTCGCCCTGGCTGTTGGCTTGCGGCCTTTGTACTTGCCCTCGGACTTAGCCTTTGCAATGCCCTCACGCTGCCGTTCCAGCATCATCATGCGTTCAAACTGGGCGATGGCACCGATCAGGTTACAGACTAGTACGCCTGTGGCTGTACCAGTATCAATGCCGAGGTCCATGATCTTGAGATGAGCACCTTTATCAGTGAGTTGTTCCATGATGTCACCCAGGTGCCGGGTGCTTCTGGCAAGACGGTCTAATTTGGTGACAACCAACGTGTCACCGTCGCGGATGTAGTCTAATGCAGTATCTAACTGCTCTCGTTTATCAACAGATGACACTTGTTCCTTAAACACCTTATTACAGCCAGCGGTCTTCAAGTCTCTCAACTGCGCCTCAAACCCAGCTTCCTGCTCAACCGTTGATGTTCTCGCATATCCAATATTCATTGTTTTATCCTTTTTGTCCCTTTGATTACATAGACATTGTGAGACATTCAGTCCCAAAATGCAAATCTAGTTATATGAGACACTGCTTAAGGGTGTTTTATCTGTCCCGCGAGGGCAAGGTCTATTGGGACGGATTGTTCCTGAGAGTCCGCAGGAGGGCCGTTAAGTTTGAGCGCCCATTAGGAGTCGAAGCTGTTTTAATGCCTTTCAATGGGCTCTGAAACGGCTCCCAGATGAGCGTTACATCAGGCTGGTATAAATAACGTACAGCCATGCTCTGAAAGCGGCATAACGGTATTTGAAAAGCCAGAAACCCGAAGGGGGGAGGTGTACCGGGCGTGGGGCCGAGCCTACGGGTTGGGCTGTGGCAATGATGTAGGGGCGAAACCTCTGCTCATATATTTTTTAAAAAATTTGAGAAGTTTAAGTGTGGCACTTTAAAACGCTACACATCCTTAAAGCTCAACGGCTGTCCATCAGGTGCGTTAGAAGCGATCAAGTGAGACGCTGCAACGGGCCGGGCTTCCAACGAAAAACCAAAGCTCGGGGATTTAGTGGTCGTGGAAGCGGCCAAGGATAAACTCAGATGGGTTCATGGATAATCGAGCAGCATTATCGCTCGGAGTAAATCGAGAGGGTGGTGGCACAGGTGGCACAGGCAAAATCTAAAAACCTTTTTTTAACAAGCTGCTGCGAATAAGTCGTCGGCATCTGCGCAAAAACGCCTATATATTGAGTTATTAGGGGTGTAATTCTTCCTTAAAGTCTTTAGTAACTTTTTTAAAAAGTTTTATAACATAACCTGTGTCACCTGTGCCAGCAGCCGCACACCCGCAGAAACTTGGGTTTTTTGTGGCACACGCGGCAGCCATTTTGCCTGTGCCAGCCTGTGCCACGGGCAGGGTCATCTCACGCCCCCTTATCTTCGGCGCTCACTGCATTGTCGCCCACCACACTGGGCACAAGACTGGCACAGGGTGTATTGGTGTTTGCTTGTGCCAGCTTGATGCCAGAATAGTGGTTTTGGCGGACGCCATTACTGCGCGGTTGGCTCCGCCCGACCTGAGGGAGCGCCGCCCGCAGATCGCGGCCAAACACAGCAGAGCTTTTGCTGTATACGTGACCGTTTCGGCGACCCCAACCAACGAATATGTCATAAAGTTCCTGACGATCCACCGAGTAGTCTGCACCTACCTCACAGCACTCGCGGACAAATCCTGTGATCGGGCTGGTCAACTCTGTGAACTCATTGAACAGCGCCAGCGACGAAGCGGGCTTGGTGAAGTGACCACGTTGTTTCAGGTCCTCATATCCTTCGAACGCCCAAACCGCGATCTGCGGGAGTTCGATAAGCAACCTGTCGAGGAGGCCAAGGTCTTCGCGACCTAAGAAGCTCTCCTTGATGTTGACGATTACAAACCTATTCACCAATGCCGACGACGAATCCGTCAGACGAGGTAATTCGTTCGTTAGAAACACGATCCGAGTTTCGAGTTTACCAGTCCAGTATTCCTTGTATTTTCGGTTAATATTTATAGTGTCCCCGCCAGACACCGTTAATAAGCGCTCCACCGCTGCTGCGGCTCCGCGGCCACCGCCGCCCATCCGCACATCCGGGAATATCGCCAAGCGTTTGCCGATGAACGATGCTAAGCCGAAGTCGCTCGACATATCTGATAGATTGGGAGTGGTGACATTTTGCACGCCTAAAAGGGCTGTCAGGACATGCCCGATCGTTCCCTTCCCCGAACGAGGCGGGCCGATGATCAGAAGGATTTTGTGAAACTCCGTCCCACCGAACAGAGCAAGCCCGATAAATTCTTGCAGCAATTGCTGCGCCTCGGAATCGTCCGGCAGAATGCTATCCAAGAACTTCTGGAACTCTTCCGGCGGACCAAGGGTTTCGTCGAACTCATAGGCCACAGCGTTTGTGTTAATGATTCCTGGCGACACCCACAATCGCGGTATAACACCTTCTTCATTGCGACGCGGTAGGATCCACTGTTGTCCAAATTGGCGAAGCTCTCCTGCAGGAAACCTCGCCTCAAAGTCTTGCCGATTTTCAATGCCGCCGTACGCCGGAGTTTTCACACTTTCTGGAAGAGCGCAGACCACCTTGAGCGCGTGCATGATTTGCTTGACGGCACTCTTCGTAGGCTTAGTAGGAAGACCGCGCCTATCGATTGTGTCGTCAAGGAAGACGTAAGCCTGCGTTTCCAACTCTCTCTGGGAGACCACTTTAAACAAAGAAAACTCGGAATAAGGGTCCCACTGCAGCCAGTCTCCATTGGTGTAATGGAGGGTTCGAAAACCGTCGTATACATAATCGATCATCACTAAAATACGAGCCAGTTCTAATGGCGCGCTCAGGTCGATGGTGACTTTAAACTGGCGTTCCCATTCGCTTCGTTTCCTCTCCCAAATTCTTCGATCCAACCCTGCAATAATCATCGAGTTCGGATAATCTGGATCTTCCGAACTTGTAAACACATACTCAGGTTCAACGGTGAAAAAATTTCGTCCGGGTTCACCGATGGGTTCCGCTTCGACTGGAAATCCGTCGTCGTTAATGTTGTTTTCTCCACTGTCATGAAATTCCTCACTCTCGGCAGAGTCGGCTAACTCCCCGCAGGTTAGTTCTCGTTCATCTGGTTTGTCTGGCATCGGTTTTATCCTTTAATTTAGCGGCTAGTGCTTGCTCGATCCTTACCGTTGGACCATGCCTCGATATCGTCCTTCCCCTTCCGGCCCGATACCTTGCCCGACTCCTCTGCGCCCTTATAGACAACGGCCACCTCACCGATGGTATCGAATGTGCCGCTGGTCAGCATGAACTCTGAGGTTAATCCCTTGCGCCACGAGGAGAGCACCTCGAACGATTGAAATGCATGGGGCTCGCCGACAGCATATTCAGGGCGATAATTTGCGCCCTTTACAACCTCACTGTTCTTGTATTTGTAAGGCTTGCCGACAGGGGCTTCATAACGGACAGCGGAGACGACCAGCGGCGGCGGCGCTATCTTGATATTTTTTGGATTTCTGGCTATATTCATGACGCAAACTCTCTATCTGGAAAAATCGTTGTGGCTTGGCGGCGCGGCGGTTTTTTCTTGCCTGAAATCAGGCGGCGGCGTCCGTCATGGACGCTTCGAGGCTGGCCTCTTCTGAAATGGCCTCTCGCTCATCTACCCATGTGAGAACTTCAGGCTCTCGCCGGTAAGTCGGTCCCTTGGGGGACATCTTGAAACCTTTGGGGAAGCCACAGTTCTGCGTCCACCGCCAGATGGTCATGTCGGATACGCCGAACATCTCGCGCAGGGCTTTCGCGCCGAGTAGTTTCAGTGAAGTGTTTTGTTGGTCTGACATTGTTCAAGTCCTCATGTTTGGGTATGAGGGAACTTGTAGGCGCGTTGTCAGAAAACGCTGAAGTGTGTAGCTGCTCTCACAGATAGCTTCACACCACAATCGGGCTAACCGACTGTAATATCAGGAAAAGAAAAATCAGTTTTTGTTATCTTTTTTTCATAAACGCCCGAATTGCATCGGGAATGATGACATCACCCATGCCGCACTCGGTCAAGAGGGCGGCAACATACAAACCGAATGGTGAATTTGCTCCGGCGGTTATCTTGCCGCCATAGTTTGTGAAGTTCTGCGCTGCCATGAAAATCAAGTCGTGGCGGCGCATGGCGCTTGATCGGACAGGATACTGATATTCATCCGCAACGAGGGCCGTCAATTTATCGAGCGTAGTTTCCCGGTCAGTGAACTGGGTGATCTTTTCCATATACTCGTCAGTGAACTGGGTGATCTTTTCCATGGCCTCGGCATTGAGGTCTCCACGCGGCATATGATGCTGCCACTCATGCGCCAAGAGTTCACGCTGGTGTAACAGGCTGCGGGTCTTATGCGACAATCCGTGCAATGCGTCCCTGATACGCGCCAGTTCCTTATTCACGTCCATCTGGGGCGGTGGGTCGCCAAGTTGGAAATGGTTCGTCACCAGACTTTCGGACACTAGGGTGAAATCGTCCACGTCGCCGTCACCGGGGAAATGTTCCGCTGCCCAACTGCTCATAACGACACCACGTTGCTGGTATCAACCTGACCAGTGAGCCGGTCCAGCCAGTTGGCCCATGCCTGAAGACCAGTCTTCTTCTGCTCGGTATATCGCGCACGGTTGTAGACGCCGACGATGCCAGCCGTTGATCCACTCTTGTGGTTCATAATGGCCTCTGCCACGGGCAGGTCTATTTCCAGATGTTCGGCAGCATTGGTGGCAAACGTCCGCCTCAGGTCATGCCACCGCCATTCCGTGACGTTGGACAGGTTATCGATCTGGTTCTTGGCTCGACCAAACCCCGATATGGGTGTCGTTGTGGTCGTGGAAAACATGTACTGGTCACTGATGCGGGGCAAGGCGATCAGTATCGCTACAACCTGATCGGACAGTGGCACCGAGTGCCGTTCCTTGTTCTTGGTCAGGCTGCCGGGGATCGTCCACATCTGTTTATCCAGATCGACATCCGCACGGCGCATCCCTGATACCTCACCGATACGCCGGCCTGTCAGCAGCAGCACCTTGAACATCAGGCCAAATGGATAACCCATTTCATCAGATGCAATCCACAGGTCAGCGATTTCGTCGTCTTCCAGCACACGATCACGCGCTGTTTCTTTGTGAGGCTTGGCAATATCTCTGACCGGATTTGTCAGAATGATCCGTTTCTTGACGGCCCACGAACACATACCAGACAGATATGCACGGGCGTGGTTGGCGGCATACGGCCTGTCGATGGTTTCCAGAACATCCAGCACCATGTCACCGTCGATGTTCTCCATAGCAATGTCATCCCATAGACCGAACCTTACTGTCAGCACCTGCCGATAATCACGGCTTGTAGATGCTTTGAGGTTCTTGGCGACATATTCATTCAGGAACCGTTGGCGGATGGCGGAGAAGGATGTCTCCACATGGTGAGCCGATAACCTGTCCTGCTTCGATGCTTCCGCCTTACGCACGGCAACGGGATCAAGTCCGTCCTTTAATTGCCGTTTGATTTCGACGGCCTGTTCACGCGCTTCTGCCAGCGTCATTACAGGATAGACGCCCAGCTTGAAACGGGTGTCCCTGCGCTTGCCGTTACGCAGCACCTTGGCCTGTACGTTGAACGTCATGCAAGCGTA
>FLOH01001092.1_pt1 | contig 44919 bp, 38 predicted proteins | sample 756751 | NCBI WGS metagenome assembly FLOH01 (sample SAMEA4026879, study PRJEB14308) | marine metagenome | biome: coastal water; material: water | depth 74 m
TTATGCACAAAAACCTCTACCTCATCAAATTCCTTTGCTCCTTTTGGAATATATCGTATAGGTAGAAGCATTTCACCCAAATTTTGACCATCTAAATAGCAACCAAAGTCAACAAATCGGTTAATCACTAGTTTATGAGTTTTGCCAAGTTTTAAAGCTTCGTTTTCCATAATGCAAAATTTGATTAGGTTTTTCTTCTTTCGGTAGTTTAATAAATAGCGGCTTAAAATACCTTAAAATCTATTAACTAGTTTAGATTTCTATATTCAATGCAAAATTACAGTTTATTCTAATGCCTGCGACAAACAGTAAGTATTATAGCTTAGTATAAAACTAATTTGATTCTACAATTTTTATGTAATATTTATAGTGAATTTATTAAGAATTTTTTTAGACAAAATAAGGAATTACATTAATTCAAGTAATTAAGCTAATTTTTAGAATTACAATTAGTTACAGTATTAAGACTATTGAATTAGTTTATGAATATTTAAGACTAGATATTACTTTGAAAATGCATAAAAAACTAGAGTGAATTCTTCTAAGAATATATTATTTTTTTTTATAACGAATCATTATATTATATTTTTGTCCATTAAAACTTGATTTTGCTTGGTAAATAATAAAATCTGCGGTGTCAGTTTTTATTGATCTAAAATTTCCACCCATATGCTCATTTTCGTATATATTTGAATAATCATTAGTAAATATAGGATTATTTTTATGAGCTATAAAATTCATACCACCATCAGTTGAAAGATAAACCCCCAATTGAGCATCGTCAACATTTCCTGATTTATCAAGGTACATTCGCTTTGTAATATAATGATGCCAAGGTCCCATTTTAAACTTCTTAACACCTGCTATCATTAAAAAAATACTATCTCCTCTTATTTCTATATTATTCGGCTCGGTAGAGCCAATGGAGCTTCTCCAGCCAATATGCTCATCTATTACCGGATTGTTTTTTGAATTAACCCAATTAATCATATCTTTTGAAAAAGCCATGCCGATTCTTTCATTACCATTCGAATTTCGGCCATCATAAAACATAATAAATCCATCTTTATATTTTTTTACCTTGGCGTAAAAAACAGCTTCTTCATTCCAACTTCCTTTAATATCAGGTGAAAGAATTGGATTTTCTTCAATATCAAACGGACCAAGTAATGATGTCTTAGAAATAGCTATCCCAATATGCCTTTTGCCATCAGAACTATATCCATCTAAAAATAGATACCACCTGTTTTTATATTTCAAGATGTCTGAAACAAAAGGAGTTTGAGGAATTTTCCCAGTTTTGTCAATTCCTGACCAATTACAATGTTTAAAATCGGCTGTAGTAAGGATTGGGGCTCCATTATTAGCAGCTTCCCAGTTGATTAAATCATTTGATATTGCAGCGTAAATTTGTATTTTAGATGTATCACATTCGTTCACAATCATTACCCATTTTCTCATCAAACTATCATATTCAATTGAGCTAAAAGACATGCTTACACCACTAAATTCGGGCCATATAATTGGATTAACTATAGGTTTTTTATAATAATTATAAAACCCTGAAGGCTTAGTATTCCAAAAGATTATCCTTTGGCCTTTTGTTGGGAATCCATTTCCTCTTTGAATTGTTCCTAGATATACTTTTCCTTGAATTAAATCAATTTTTTTTATAGATCTAAAATTTTCTACACCAGCATCATAAAGTGGTTTTTTGTTTCCCCAGCCTAATATCCAGTCTTTGCAATTTAAATTGTTTATATAAAAATCGTTTGGGACTTCAAAGGTAATGCTTGTATCTTTATTATTTATATCAAGTACAGTCAAATATTTGCCTTCTATCGTATTGTTTTGTTCTTTATTAACAATCATACAAGGCTCAAATAAAAAGGCATCAAATTCCTTGTTTTCAACAACTTCCGAACAAGAAATTATTAATAATTGAATTGGAATAATAAATATTAGTATTTTTTTTATCAATTGCAATTGAAAATAGTTAAAAATGGAATTAATGATTTTCATATTTAGATTTTAGTCAGTTACATACTTAGATATCAAGATAAACTTGCTATTATTTTCAGACTTGTTAATACATTATCAGTTACGGAAACCGCTTTTAAAGCTCCAAACTCACCAACTTCAATAAATGGTTTTTCTGTAGTCGCTATAATTCGGTCTTCGGAATCTTTATGCACAAAAACCTCTACCTCATCAAATTCCTTTGCTCCTTTTGGAATATATCGTATAGGTAGAAGCATTTCACCCAAATTTTGACCATCTAAATAGCAACCAAAGTCAACAAATCGGTTAATGACTAGTTTATGAGTTTTGCCTAGTTTTAGAGTTTCATTTTCCATAATATATTAATTTGATAGATTGTTAACTGTCGTTTTTAATTCCAAAATAACCACATTTTCAACATGATGCGTTTGAGGAAACATGTCTACTGGTTGAATTGATTTAATGTCATATTTATCTTTCAATATTTCCAAATCGCGAGCTTGTGTTGCACTATTGCAACTTACATAAACAATACGCTTAGCTTCAATTCTATTGATTAATTCTACTACTTTTGGATGCATTCCTGCCCTTGGTGGATCAGTAATAATAACATCAGGTTTTCCATGCTGGTCAACGAATAAATCATCCAATACTTTTACCATATCACCAGCAAAGAACTCGGTATTGGTAATATTATTAATTTCAGAATTTACTTTTGCATCTTCAATAGCATCTTCAACGTATTCAATTCCAATTACTTTCTTTGCTTGTGCAGCTATAAAATTTGCAATCGTGCCCGTTCCTGTATATAAATCATAAACCAATTCATTGCCTGTTAGTTGGGCAAATTCCCGTGTTATTTTATATAATTCGTAGGCTTGTTTATTATTCGTTTGATAAAATGATTTTGGACCAACTTTAAATTTTAAACCTTCCATTTCTTCCATCAAAAATTCTTTGCCAGCAAATAATTTCACTTCCTGATCAGAAATACTGTCATTTTGTTTTTGATTGATGACATACATCAAAGAAGTGATTTGTGGAAATTGCTCTCCAATATGACGGAGTAACGATTCTCTCGCTTCTTCTAATTCTTTATAGAAAACCACAATGACCATTAATTCGCCAGTAGAAGCAGTTCTGATGATAATATTTCTCAAAAAACCAGTTTGCTTTCTAATGTCAAAATATTCTAATTGGTGTTCGTCGGCATATTTTTTAACAGCCAACCTAATTTCATTACTTGGCTCTGCTTGCAAATAGCAATGGTCAATATTTAAAATTCGGTCAAACATACCCGGAATATGAAAACCCAATGCATTCATATTTCTGTCAGCGTAGGATTCTGTTTTGGAAAATTCGGTAAGCCAAGCTAAATTAGAAAATGTAAATTCCAGTTTGTTACGATAATAATATTCATCAGTAGCTCCAATAATGGGTTGCATTGTAGAAATATCGAGTTTCCCAATTCTCTCCAATTGATCAGCAACTTGCTGTTGCTTGAACTTAGTTTGTTCTGCATAAGGCATATGTTGCCATTTGCAACCACCACAAATTGTGAAGTGAGAACATTTAGGCTCAATTCTTATTTCAGAAGCATGGTGCATTTTGGTGATTTTAGCTTCTAAATAGGCCTTCTTTTTTTTATTAACCTGCAAATCTACAATATCGCCAGGTGCTGCGTAGGGTACAAATATTACTTTGCCGTCAACTTTTGCAATTGATTTTCCTTCGCTTCCTGCTGCAATTATCTCAACTGATTCATAATGTGGTAGATTCCTTCTCCCTGCCATAGTTTATATATTTTGCGCAAAGATAGTTTAAAAGGAGTATTGAATCTAATCTTACATCAATTCGTTTTTATAGAAATCCGCAGTAGAATCTTGTTTGTTGAACTTGATTTTATAAATCAAACATTTGATGAAACATTAAAATATCACATTTTTTTCCATGTTATTAAACTTATCTTTGCACGGAAATTAATTAATTATTACTTTGACCAAGGACAACAGCGATATCAAATATTACAGCCTTAGCAAGCTTATGGAGAGTATTAGTGCAGTAATTCATCGCACTTATAATCAGTCGTATTGGATTAAGGCAGAAATGGTTAAGCTTAATTATTATAAAAAATCTGGACATTGTTATCCTGATTTGGTAGAAAAATCGAATGGTGATATAAGGGCTCAAATTAGAGCAACTTTCTGGTCAAACACTTACTATCGCACCAATGCTAACTTTTTAAAAAAAACAGGTAAAACTTTGGGAGATGGTATGAATATTTTGTTCCTCGCTCAAGTAAAGCACGATGCACTTCATGGTTTGACTTTGAACATTATTGATATAGATGCAGATTATGAACTTGGGCAATTGGCAAAATCGAAAAATGAATGCATTTTAAGGTTAAAGCAGGAAGGATTATTTGACTTGAATCGAAAACTTCCTTTTCCAATGTTACCAAAACGGATTGCACTTATTTCTGTTGAAACAAGTAAAGGTTACCAAGACTTTGTCAATATATTGAATGGAAACACAAGAGGATATCGGTTTTTTCATATGCTTTTTCCAGCCCTATTGCAAGGTGATGCAGCCGTGCATTCCATCATTGAACAATTGGACCGCATTCGTTCAGTTAGCCATCACTTCGATATGGTTGCTATCATCAGAGGTGGAGGAGGAGATGTTGGATTAGCTTGTTATGATGATTATTATCTGGCAGCTGAAGTAGCCAAATTCCCATTACCTGTACTTAGCGGCATTGGCCATGCTTCTAATCTAACGGTTGTTGAAATGGTGGCCAATTATAATCCAATTACACCCACTGATTTAGCTTATTTTTTACAGCAAAGTTATGATAATAATGCAGTTAGGATTCAGGAGATTCAACAAACATGGGCAAAAAATGCTGAGCTTATACTGCGAAAGCAAAGAGATAAAATGAATGCTATTTCACAAGTTCTAAAGAATAGGAGTATGTTAATTGTACAGAATGAATATCATCAAATTAGTAAATTAAAACAAGATTTAATACTACAATCCAAGTTTATACTCAAGTCAAAACATATTATTATCATTCGCTCAGAAAAAGATATTCGCTTATTATCATCAAAATTATTTCAGCTTGAAAACTCTAAAATATCAAATTATAGAAATTTACTTTTGCCGAATGCAAAGAGTTTAATTGTTAAAAGTAAAGTAAAGATTGATCATTATTCAGAGAAAATAGAATTGATGAAGCCTGAAAATCTTTTAAAAAAGGGCTATAGTTTAAGCTTACATAATGGAAAACCGATTATAGATATTGATGGATTAAGTGTTGGAGACATGATGATTACAAGAGTTTATAAGGGAGAAATTAAAAGTAAAATATCAAAAATTGAAAAATATGAAAACTGAAAATCTTAAATATGATGATGCAATGGCTGAGCTAGAAGTCCTTGTAAGAGATATGGAATATGGAGAAATCTCTGTAGATGATTTGTCTGAGAAGATAAAAAGATCTGCCATTCTTATCCGCTTCTGTAAAGCTAAACTTAAAAGCACAGAAGAAGATGTGGAAAGTATTCTGAAGGATATGGATGCTGTTGAGTAATGCCTTTATTTTAGTTCATCTTGGCCAATTCGTTAACGAAACTATTTTAATAATTTTATTACCTTTGCAAAGATTTTTGAAAATTAACGTTTTTTATTATTCATGATTAGTAATTTCACACTAGGTTTTTTTGCCATTTATTTATTTTCACAAAATAGGCTATTAAGTAAATACTGGAGTTTGTTTTTTCTCTTTATGGGACTATCTGCTTTTGTTGGTGGATTTTATCATGGTATAGAAGGCATTGGGGAAGAAGTTCGGTTTTTATCATGGAGTTTAGTTGCTACAGCAGTTGTTTTTGCCCAGTTTGATGTATATAAGAATGTGGAAAGCAAAAAACTAAAGTGGTTCTTTGTTGTTAAAGCTGCAGTATTTCTATACCTAGCAATTTATTATTCAAACTTTAGTTTTATGATAATTGAATTCGTAATAAGTTTGATTGGATTTGTAATAATTGGTAATTGGCTGGGATATAATTCAATATCTAATTTAATTACCTACGGTGTTTTTATTTCAATTTCTTCAATTGTTTTTAAAGTATTAGATACAAATATTCATCCGGAATATTTGACGGCCAATGACATTGGTCATTATATTACTGTAATTTCTCTAATTGTAATGTCAAAAGGGGTGAAAGAAGATGCGGTTAAATTGACTTTGAAAACTAAATAAATCTTCAAATTAAATCTTAAGAAAATAAAATTGCTTATTTAATTGTGGCAATTACTGTTTTTCCTGCTAATACATTTTCTTCTAAATTAACATTGATCTCAGCATCAAGTGGTAAAAACACATCTAAACGAGAGCCAAATTTAATAAATCCAAGTTGCTCGCCTTGTATTACTTGATCATTTTCTTTTCCATACCAACGAATTCTACGAGCTAATGCTCCTGCAATTTGGCGCACTAAAATGGTAGTTTTCTCATTCTTAAATACTAAAGTATTTCGTTCATTTTCAGTAGAGGACTTTGGATGCCATGCTACTAAAAATTTGCCTTTATGGTATTTATGATAGGCAAGCTTACCTGACATTGGGTAGCGGTTCATATGGGTATTCAGCGGTGACATAAATATCGAAACTTGAATACGCTCATCTTTAAAGTATTCATTCTCAGCAGTTTTTTCTATAACTACTACTTTACCATCTGCAGGAGAAATGATATGGTTGTCATTTTTCTCAACTTCAAATTTTGGATACCGAAAAAATGAAACTACTAATCCCCAGAAGATTAAAGCAGCTGCATCTAAAACAATAAGTGCAAATTGTCCAAAACCATGATATGGTATGAAATAATGCAGGACAAAAACAAGTGCAGCAATAATAAAGAAAAATGCAGCAATTAACCTATAACCTTCTTTGTGAATTCCCATATAAAATTAAAATGATTAGAGTGCAAAACTATGAAATAAGCATTACATATGCAATAGTAAAAGGAATGGCAACAAAAACGGCGTCAAATCGATCTAAAATCCCACCGTGTCCTGGTAGAATATTGCCAGAATCTTTAAGGTTTAGACTTCTTTTAAACATGCTTTGTACTAAGTCACCAAACACACCTGTAATGCAAATCACCAAAGCATAGCCAAGCCATTCTATGGTGTTGAAATCATGAAAATAGAGTGAAAAAATATATCCTGCCACTAAGGAGGCGATTAATCCTCCCAAAAAACCTTCCCATGATTTTTTTGGTGATATACGTTCAAATAAACGATGTTTGCCAAATTTAACACCACTTAGATATGCAAATGAGTCTGATGTCCATATGACTGCAAAAAATACAATTACTAAATGATTTGCTTCTGCTCCAATAAATCGTCGATAAAAAAGAAAATTCATCAAGCCAAATGTTAATCCTACATAGATAATCCCAAATATGGTTTGCGCAATATTTGGGATGGGAGAATCACTTATTCTGAATAATTCGCGAATTGGTATGATGAAAAATAAGGCTACGACTATTGCGAGATAGAGGGGAGATAATATCCCCATAGATACTAAAGCGAGTAATGAGTATAAAATACCAGACACTGTTGTTCCAAAAATAGATTGCGGATGATATTTAGATCCGAGTAGCATTTTATAGAATTCATAAGTTCCAAGTATTGTAATAATTAAGAAAAAGGCAGCAAAGTATTTATGCCCAAGCAATATGCTTCCAATAATTGCAGCTACAAGGAAAGTTCCTGTAATACTTCTCTTAACAATATCTTTCATTGGCAATGGTTCTAAAATTTGATTAATGTAGTTTTTATTAGCTTAAGAAGTTCTCTTCAGTTAAAAAAACAATTAAGTTTCTAGGGCCATGTGCTCCCATAACTAAGGTTTTTTCAATATCAGCAGTGCGACTTGGTCCGGTAATTAAAGTGGTCATACTGGGTAGATGTTTTTCGTATTTCTTATCTAGAAAAAGCATCGCATCCTTTACAGTTTCAACCAATTGATTTAAGTTAGCAATAACAATGTGAGTGTCAGGAATAAAGTTAAGTCTTCTGCCCGTTATTTGCTTGGAGCTGACCATGATGCTTCCAAGTCTTGCAACCAATGCTTCGCATTCCGTAATGCTTACCATCACTTTGCTATATTCATCAACTTGTGTAATTGCATCTATACCCATATTGCTCAATAGCTTTTCAATGGCTGGACTTTTGGTGTAAATTTCCTCCCAATTCTTGCTATAAAAAAGCTCTTTTAGGTTTTTTGAAAGTTCATTAATATCTTGACAATATACAAATTGACCACCAATTTGTGTGAATTCTTCGGCAAATACTACTTCCAAGTCATCTTCTAAATTGTGATAGATGTTTTTCTCCAAATCAATATCCGAATAAGAATTTGGCGCTTTTTGCATTCCAGCACTTCTTACTCGTTTTAGAATTTGCTCTCTAGAAGTTGTATCATTCATAGCTTCAACTATTTTGCGTCTTCAGAATTTTCTTCAATTTTAATATCCGAAATATCATCCGATTTCTTAAGTTCTAATTCAATCTTCGCTTTTTCATTTTTGAAAGCCTCAGCCTTAGTTTCAGCATCCTTATTATGATTATCTTTATAGTCTTGACTAACTTGCTTAGCAGTATCTCTATTGCCATCACTCTCAAAAGGTCGAGGGCCAAAAATTGCTTCAACATCTTCCGAAAATATTACTTCATCTTCAAGAAGTTTGCTGGCAAGAAGCTTTAACTTATCAAGATTTTCTGATAGGATTTGTATTGCTCTAGCGTATGCTTTTTCTGCTAGATTACGCACTTCTGTATCAATCATTTCAGATGTTTTCTCAGAATAAGGTTTCTGAAATGAATACTCTTGTTGCCCCGACGAATCGTAATAACTAACATTACCAATCTTAGGATCTAAGCCATAATAGGCAATAATCGCAAAGGCTTGTTTGGTTACTTTTTCTAAATCATTGAGTGCTCCAGTAGAAACTTTTCCAAATATCAATTCCTCGGCAGCTCGGCCTCCCATTGCGGAAGTCATTTCATCAAAAATTTGCTCATAGGTAGTGATTTGTCTTTCTTCTGGTAAATACCATGCAGCGCCTAAAGCACGTCCGCGAGGAATAATGGTCACTTTAACCAAAGGATGAGCATGTTCCAATAACCAACTAACTGATGCGTGACCAGCTTCGTGGTGTGCAATGGTGCTTTTTTCGAGAGGAGTGATGATTTTCGAACGTTTTTCTAAACCACCTATAATTCTATCGATGGCGTCCATAAAATCTTGTTTGTTAATCTCTTTAGAGTTTTTACGTGCAGCAATTAAGGCAGATTCATTACATACATTGGCAATATCAGCACCTGAAAAACCAGGAGTTTGTTTAGCAAGCATGTTTAAATCAATATTTTTCTGAGCCTTAAGTCCTTTAGTATGTACTTTAAATATAGCCTCGCGCTCTGTTAAATCAGGTAGTTCTACGTGAATCTGGCGATCGAAACGACCAGCTCTCATCAATGCTCTATCTAATACATCAGCACGGTTTGTGGCTGCTAAAATAATTACTCCAGCGTTATCACTAAAACCATCCATTTCAGTTAGTAATTGGTTTAGTGTATTTTCTCTTTCGTCATTACCACCTGTCATTTGGTTTTTTCCACGTGCACGGCCAATAGCATCTATCTCATCAATAAAAATGATACAAGGAGCTTTTTCTTTTGCAGTTTTGAATAAATCTCGAACTCTTGAAGCTCCAACTCCAACAAACATTTCCACAAAATCGGAACCTGAAAGTGAGAAAAATGGTACTTTTGCTTCTCCTGCTACTGCTTTTGCAATCAGAGTTTTACCAGTTCCGGGAGGGCCAACCAAAAGTGCACCTTTAGGAATTTTTCCTCCTAATTCTGTATATTTCTTTGGGTTTTTAAGGAAATCTACTATTTCCATAATTTCGACTTTGGCCTCTGCAAGCCCCGCTACATCATTGAAAGTAATATTAACTTTAAGTTTGCCATCAAATAATTGAGCTTTTGATTTGCCAATATTAAATATTTGACCTCCGCCGCCACCAGCGCCTCCACCCATGCGGCGCATGATGAAGATATAGAATAAAATAATTAATCCCAATGGTAGAAGCCAACTGAATATTTGAGAAGTATAATCAACTCTATTTTCTCTTTCTATATATACCTTTTGTTCGGGCTCAAGTTGAAATGATGAGCTTGATTGAGCTTTTTCAATGATTTCTCCAAAATTCTCTAAATCACCATTATAAATATAATGAGATGCTCCTGAAGCAAATGGCCCTTCTTGTTCTTTCAAGTCGGGATAACTACTTAGCTTATCACTTTTTATATAAACCTCAGCATATTCATCTTTATTTACAAGTATAATCTTTTCAACATCACCCTTTTGAAGCATGCCTATTAATTGGCCTTTTTGTATAAGATTTTCTGTATTAGAGGTTGATGGATAGAGAAATTGAAGGGCTAAAAACGATACCGCAATAATTCCGTAAATCCAATAAAAGTTAAAACCGTTTTTAGGGGCTTGGTTTTTTAGAGGATTCGGAACCTTATCTTGATTTTTCTGATTTGAATTTGAATTTTCCATCTATTATTAATAGAATTTGTTAATTAGTAATTGGTTAGCTTTGCTTCACCCCAAAGAGCTTCTAAACGATAAAACTCACGAGCTTCAGGTTTAAAAATGTGGGCAACAGCATTAAAATAATCCATTAGTATCCATGAACTCTCTTCTTGACCTTCAATTTGTATAGGATCTTCGCCAAGTTTCTTCTTCACTATTTCGTCAATACTCTCATAAATTGCAGCTACTTGTGTGCTACTTTGGGCTTCACAAACTACAAAATAATCAGTTACGGCATAGTCTAAAGCTCTTAAATCCAGTAATTTGATATGTTCAGCTTTTTTCTCTTGCATGGCTTCAACCATGAGTAGAGCAAGTTCCTTAGAATTAGAAATTTTCTTTCGCATTTATTAAAATTAAATTAGGTGCAAATTTAGGTATTTTTGCAATGGTTTAAGCATATAATATTACAATCGTCAAGCTTAACTAATTTTAACATACATGCATGGAATGTATTAATGGATTTCATCGGATTGTGCATCTCCAAGAATGTGAATCTACAAGTTTGTCATTAAGGGATATTCTAAATCAAATGCCTAAAAATGAAGCTGCAATTGTTTATACCGATTTTCAAACAAGAGGTAGGGGACAGACCGATCAGTTTTGGGAAAGTGAGGATGGTAAAAATTCATTGTTTAGCTTTAATGTGTTTCCAAAAGAACTAGATGTACATAATCAATTCTACCTTTCGGCCATTATTGCCCTGAGTATTCACGATTTCCTGAAAAAATTGCTTCCTTTACAGCAGATACATATTAAGTGGCCAAATGATATTTACGTCAATAATCGTAAAATAGCCGGTATTCTGATAGAAAATTCAACATCAAGCAATCGACTTATACAAAGTTCAATTGGTATTGGAATTAATGTAAACCAGTTAGATTTTGATGAACTTCCTTTAGCAACTTCATTAACTCAATGGACACAAAAACAGCATGATACTGAAGTTATTATGCGATCTTTCTTTTATTCATTTAATAATTATTTAGCAGTACTTAATGCTCGACAATATGGAAAAATTAAAGAGGATTATCTGAAGTTGTTATATCAAAAAGATGAATTGAAAAAGTATAGCATTCATAATAATATAGTTGAAGGAATAATAAGGGGAATAGATGAGTTTGGCTTTTTACAACTAGAAACAAATAATGTAATAAATAGCTACGATATAAAAGAGGTTGTTTATTGCCACTAAGGTAGATTAAATTTTTTGTCCATAATTCAATAAATTTACCGTAATTCGCACGTTATTTATAAAATCTAAACATATCATATTTTATGGAAAATTTAAAACAAAGTTTACGTGACTCCACGGGTGCTAGGTGGACTGCCTTAATTTTAGCATCATTAGCTATCTTCGGAGCGTATTATTTCAACTACGCTTTATCCTCAATTAAACCGATGCTTGAAAGTATACTTGGCTGGAATAGTGAAGATTTCGGCACTTACACTTCTGCCTATGCATGGTTTAATGTGTTTTTATTTATGTTGATTTTCAGTGGATTTATACTGGATAAATTAGGTGTAAGAAAAACGGGTTTAGGTGCTACAATTATTATGTTTGCTGGTACTGCCATTAATTATTGGGCAATTTCTCACCAATTTGCAGAAGGCTCAACCATTCATATTCCATTGATTGGTGAGATGAATTTACAAGTATTTTATTCTTCACTTGGTTTTGCAATTTTTGGAGTAGGAACTGAGGCGATAGGAATTACGATTTCTAAAGCAGTTGTTCGTTGGTTTAAAGGTAAAGAAATGGCACTTGCCATGGGTATGCAAATGTCAATTGCTCGTTTAGGTACCATGTTAGCATTAGTTATTTCACTTCCTTTAGCAAAGAATTTTAATGTAACTACCCCTATTTTATTTGCATTAGTAGTTATGGTTTTAGGAGTAATTTCTTTCACTCTATTTTCTATTTTAGATAAAAAACTTGATAAATCAGAAGGTGTAGAAAATGCTGTAGTAAATCCTGAAGATGAATTTAAAATAAAAGATATTATACTTATAATTAGTAATTTAGGATTCTGGTATATTGCTATTTTGTGCGTTCTGTTTTATTCAGCAGTGTTCCCATTTTTGTTTTATGCAACAGACTTGATGATTAATAAATATAACGTTGATCCATATTTGGCAGGAGTAATTCCTGGTTTATTACCATTTGGAACATTATTCCTTACACCACTTTTTGGAAGTATTTATGACAAATATGGAAAAGGTGCTAATATTATGATTGTGGGTTCTTTAATTCTAATCCTTGTGCATGGAATATTAGCAATTCCTGTACTTAATGCATGGTGGATTGCAGCTGTTATGGTAATTATACTAGGAATAGGTTTCTCACTTGTTCCTTCTGCTATGTGGCCTTCTGTACCAAAAATCATTCCTGAAAAACAATTAGGAACTGCCTATGCTGTTATTTTTTATATCCAAAATATTGGGCTAATGCTAATTCCTCTTGTTTTAGGTATCGTTTTAAATGCTACAAATCCAGATGTTTCTCCCAATAAAATAATAGTAAAAAGTGCTATTGATAAAGCATTTACAGAAGTGTTGGCTTCATCTTCTTTCACAGAAAAAGAAATTAAAAAAGCAGTTAGTAAATCTACTGGTACTGCAGTTGATTCAATTGTACAATACTCAGATTATGTTGCAATTCCTTTTGAAGATGTTGATATAGATGAAGTTGAACAGGGGATTTATCAAAATATTGTAAACAATATGGCAGAAGTAAATTTTGATGGGGATAGAGAGATAGCTTTAGCTGAGGTTATTAAAATTGGACAGCAAAGTGCTTTTAGTGTGATTAAGGAAGAGAAATTAAATCTTCGTTACGACTATTTTTATGATATGCTAATATTCTTTGGTTTATCGGTTCTTTCCTTAGTTTTTGCATTTTTATTAAAAGTAGAAGATAAGCGTAAAGGATACGGTCTTCAACTTCCTAATATTAAAAGTGATAAATAAACAATCTTTTGAATTGTTAAAAAAGTTTAGGACGGCATTTTGCCGTCCTTTTTTTTTGTAATTTCGTCACCTTGAAAATTATAAACATTTTAACACATAAAACGCATGAGTAAAGAGATTTTAAATTTAGAACCAAAAGAAGTTTGGGAAAACTTTTATGCATTAACTCAAGTGCCTCGCCCATCTAAACATGAAGATAAAATACAAGATTTCATGATGGATTTTGGTAAGAAATTAGGCCTTGAAACAATTAAAGATGAAGTAGGAAACGTTATTATTCGCAAACCTGCTACTGCTGGTTTCGAAGGTCTTAAAGGTGTTGTGCTACAAGGTCACTTGGATATGGTGCCTCAGAAAAATAGCGATACCAATCATAACTTTGTAACTGACCCTATTGACGCTTTTATTGATGGAGAATGGGTAACTGCTACTGGTACTACTTTGGGTGCTGATAACGGAATGGGTGTTGCTGCTGCAATGGCTGTTTTGGCATCAAAAGAAATTCCACATGGTCCTATTGAAGCGCTTTTTACAAGTGATGAAGAAACTGGTATGACAGGTGCTTTTGGTCTAAAAGGGGGTGTTTTGAAAGGTGATATTTTATTCAATTTAGACTCAGAAGACGAAGGTGAATTATATATTGGTTGTGCTGGTGGTATTGATGCTACTATTACTTTTGATTATACAAAAGAGGCTGTTCCTGCTGGTATGATTGCTTATAAATTAGCTGTTACTGGTCTTAAAGGTGGTCACTCAGGTGTTGATATTCATTTAGGTAGAGGAAATTCTAACAAAATATTATTCCGCTTTATTAAGAAAGCTGTCGCACACCACGGATTGCGCATTAGCTCCATTTTAGGTGGTAGTTTACGTAATGCTATTCCTCGCGAATCTTGGGCTACAGTTCTAATTCCTTCAGCTGGAAAAAGCGAATTCGAAGAATGTGTGAAAAAATTTGAAGCTAAAGTTATTGCTGAACTAAGCGTAAAAGAACCAACACTAAGTTTTAAAGCTGAAGCTGTTGATATGCCAGCTGACGTGATGGATGTAGATACCATGAATCGTGTGATTAATGGAATTTATGCCGCTCCAAATGGTGTAATGCGCATGAGTGATGATATGCTAGGTTTGGTTGAAACTTCTACCAATCTTGCTATTGTTCGCACTAAAGGATCTACCGTTATGATTGCAGCTTTGCTTCGTAGCTCAGTTGATTCTTCAAAAGAAGATTTAGGCGAAATGTTTAAATCTGTATTTGAATTAGCAGGTGCTAAAATAGTATTAGAAGGTGAATATCCAGGTTGGAAGCCAAATCCAAATTCTGAAATTTTGACCAAAATGCAGGGTATTTACAAAGGAATGTATGGTAATATTCCTGAAATAAGAGCTATTCACGCTGGTTTAGAATGTGGACTTCTAGGTAGTGTTTACACTAATTGGGACATGATTTCTTTTGGTCCAACTATCCGTTTCCCTCACTCACCAGATGAGAAAATAAATATTGCAACAGTGGTTAAATTCTGGGATTTCTTATTAGAAACCTTGAAAAACATTCCTACAAAATAAAGTCTAAAAACTTTTTTAGAAGCCATCAGCCCTAGGTTGATGGCTTTTTTTTATTAATCAAATTTTAAAGAGATTATCTGATAAAAACCATTAATATTGAATATCTTTGCTCTTTTAATAAACTTATATCTATAGAAAATGAACAAATTGAAAACACTAATTATACTAACTTTAATTGCATTAACATCAACTGCGTTTTCGCCCAGCGCCAAAACTGGTAAATATGATTACCTGGTTACAATTACCACAGATTATGGTGTGATGAAATTAATTCTCTTTGATGATACGCCAATTCATAAAGCTAATTTTATCAAACTTGCAGAAAGTGGAAAATACAATGGCAGCATTTTTCATCGGGTAATTAAAAATTTTATGATACAGGGTGGTGCAATGAAGGCTGAGGAAATTGCCAGCATGGATACTTTGAGTTTTGAGGATAAAACTTTACCCAATGAAATTATGGATAAGCACAAGCATATTTTTGGCGCATTAGCAGCAGCAAGAGTTGAGAATCCTCAAAAACGCTCAGATTTAAGCCAGTTTTATATCGTGCAAAACCATAGCGGGTCACATTTTTTGGATAATAATTATACCGTTTTTGGGCAACTTCTTATTGGCTTTGATGTATTAGATAAAATTGTAGATCAGGATCTTAATGGTTCAGCTCCTATTAAGCCCATAGAAATGCAAGTAACAGTTGAGAAGGTGAAACGCACTGATATGGTGAAGTTTTATGGTGATATCTACACCATGTACGGAAAGGGAGTGGAGTAAAAAATTGTTTTCAATGATTATACATTATTGAGACTAAAGATATAAACAAGTTGGCACTTATTTATAACAAATAATAAATGAGCTTTGGGACATATATATTTCTTGAGTTTGACAATTACCATGACATTTTTCCTCCAATCCAATTAAAAGATTAAGACTATGGAATACTTATTTTATCGACTTTGGCAATTGCTCATAGGAAAATCTGAAGAAGATATGCCTCCTTTTGGTTCTATGATGATTTTTTGGATGCTAATAATTTTTAACATTCAAACAATAGAGCTATTACTACATCATTTTTTTGATTTTGGTTATACTCCAAAAGATAAAAATGGGGTTATATTGTACTCGCTTATCCCAATTTCGATAATTCTAATATTTAATATCTTTTATTTATTCAGGAGAAGAAACAAGATAAAGTTGAAATACGAAAATGAGAGCGAGTTGAAAAAGAAGGTTGGAAACATTATTTTATTTACATATGCTATTTTATCAATAGTAATTTTTTTTGTTGTTGGAAATGCCTATCCTATAAGGTAGGTACAAGTTCTACAAATAAAATATTATTAACGAATATTACCTAGACTGAAAAAGAAAATAAATAAAACAAGTGCCAAAAATAGATATGCTCCATGCCGAATTAATACGTAACATGAAAGTACTTTATATTTAATTTAGCCTTTTTAAACAGTTATAAATCGAAATAAAGGCGGCACGTAGCATATCCGGAACGTTGTAGTGCATTCCCCACATCACGAAAACGAGATTAATTTCTCTCGCTAACGCCAAAGTGGAGCGCTGAAAATAGACAGATAATAATGAATTTTGAAAATTATAAATTACTGAATATCAACAACAAAATTTGACGTTAGTCTCAATCCCACTACTGAAAAATTCAGTTGAATATTTTAGCTAACGAAAAAGCAGAGTATTAGAGAATAAATGAATAATAGTAATAAATTATAAATAATTAATAATCAACAACTAATTATAACGTTAGTTGGAATTAATAAACGATATAGAATGAGAGCAAGTTTAATCTTAATAATAGCGAGTGTTGTTTTAATATCTTGTTCAATTTTAAAGAACAAAGAAGTAGAAAGAATAAAATACCATGACTTGGATTTGTCAATAATTGATACAAATGATATTTTGATTGCCATATCACCAGATGATCCTAATTACGAGTTAGGAAGTCCTTTTGCATTTGTAAATTCAAAATATGATACAATTATACCAAATGGAAAATATTATGCAACTTGGGCTGATACATTAAAAACTTTTGCAATCGTCTCTGATCATAAATTAGGAATGATAGGAATTGATAGAAATGAAAACATACTATTCAAAGTATTTAAGTTTGACAATGGACCAGATTATATTAATGAAGGTTTATTCAGGGTTATAAGAAATAATAAAATAGGATATGCAAATAAATATGGAGAAATCGTAATTCCATGTCAATTTGAATGTGCATATTACTTTGAAAATGGAAAAGCAAAAGTTTCTAATAACTGTAAGGAAATAAAAGACTATGAGCATTCAAGATGGGAAAGTGATTCATGGTATTTTATAGATAAAACAGGAAAAAGAATAGAATAATAAACGCACTAAAACAATATATTTAAGGCATGCCGTATTATGTTGTACAAATGATTTTACCTCTAGAATGAAAGATAAATGCTAATAACCAAACCGAATACAAACCCGATGGCTTGCCCCATATCCGAGCCACATAAAGAGTTAAAAATCCCAAATTTTAATTTTGGAATTTTTTGATTAAACCAATAAGGCTAATCCTTCCAGGACCAGTTACAAAAAGTGCAAATAACATAATCAAATAGTATAATGGAATTTCGAAACCATTATTGCCGGCTTCAAATCCACTCGAAATATGTACCGTAAAAATGGCTACTAACATGATGATAATTAATGGTATACTTATCATTCTTGTGGCAAATCCTAGAAGTAGTAAGACTGCTCCAATTACCTCTGTCGTTGCTGCCATATAGGCGTTTAAGAGTGGAAAAGGATAACCCATACTTTCAAACCAGGTGGCTACATTCTCAATACCACTCCATTTCATCGTTCCTGTTGTCCAAAAACCATAAGCTAATACCAATCGCATCGCCAATGGTGGTAAGTCTTTCAAATTACTTAATTTGTTTTCCATAGAGTCACAAATTCCTGTCATTTTACATTTCATATTCTTTCGTTTTATTAAAGTTATTTTGATATTTTAATGGTCGTGAAGAAATCGGATTCCTGACAAAATATTTTTCAAAATAGTCAACAGCAAATATAGAAGAAATAAGTGGTGCACAGATAGAAAATCATAAGCACAAAAAAGCCGCCCCGGTAAGGGCGGCCATTTTTGGGACTCAATTTTATCACTTATATTTAGATTTTAGCCAAAGCCTGATCCAAATCAGCGATAATATCTTCAACATCTTCAATTCCTACAGCAAAGCGAACTAATCCATCAGTAATATGAGCTTCAAGTCTATTTGCTTTTGGTATTTTTGAGTGTGTCATGGAGGCTGGGTGTTGAATTAATGTCTCAACTCCACCTAAAGAAACGGCTAATAAAGCAAGCTTTACATTGTCCATCAATATTTTACCAGCAGTTACACCACCTTTTACTTCAAAACTAATGGTTGATCCGGGTCCATCCATTTGTTTTATTCCTAACTCATATTGAGGGTGAGATTTTAATCCAGGGAATTTAACCCACTCAACTTTTGGATGATTTTCAAGATATTCGGCCACTTTTTGGGCATTTTCTTGTGCTCTGTCAATTCTTATTCCTAGCGTTTTTAATCCTCTAATTACCATATATGCTTGATGAGGATCCATATTGCTACCTATATTAATCATCGCTCCACGAATGGCTGCGTAATATTCTTCAGTACGTGTAACTACCACACCTGCAACGATATCAGCATGACCATTTATAAATTTAGTCATAGAATGCAGAACAATGTCAGCACCCATATCCAATGGTTTCTGCAAATAAGGTGAGCAAAATGTATTGTCAACACAAACGGGAATACCGTGAGCGTGAGCCAATTCCACAACTGCTTTAATATCTGTAATCTCCATAGTTGGATTTGCAGGAGTCTCTAAGTAAATGAGTTTAGTATTTGGTTGAATAGCATTTTTAACATTATTTACATCTGTGGCATCCACATAAGTAGATTCAGTACCAAACTTTTTAAATAAAGTTTCAATGACCATTCTTGATGGACCATAAACTGCATTATGACTAACAATGTGAGAACCAGCTCCTAATAAAGCAAAATATACCGCAGTTACTGCGCCCATTCCTGAACCACAAGCCACTCCTCTATATCCATTTTCTAATTCTGCAATGGAGTTTTCTAACGCATTGATTGTTGGATTTCCTATACGAGTATATATAAATCCGTCATCTTCTCCTGCAAAACAAGCAGCGCCATGATCAGCACTTTTAAAAGAGAATGTTGATGTTTGGTAAATTGGCACGGTGGCACTTCCAAATTCATCGTGAAATTGTCCAGCGTGAATGAGCTTTGAGTTAAAGCCTAGCTTTTTAGTATCCATAGTTTTGTTCTTTATTTATTGTGCAATTCGTATTGCACATTCGGTTTTAAAATTTAGGATGCAAAGGTAGATATTTTTTTGAGCTGTTGATTCTAAATAAGCTATGAATTAGTTTGGTTTTTTTATGCCTTTTATGAGTTTTGATTATAAAAAAATAAATATATTTTTTATTTTTGGTTACTGACTTTCGTATCCTCATTTTTATTTAATTTTGTAAGCTAGAATTATTAACAATAAACTATTAAAATCATGTTATCAATTGGCGATACCGCGAAGGTACATTATACAGGCAAATATACTGATGGTAAGGTATTTGACTCAACAGAAGAGAATGATCCAATTTTGTTTACCATTGGTGACGAAATGATGATTTCAGGATTTGAAGAGGCCGTAATGGCTATGGAAGTGGGCGAAAAGAAAACCATAAATCTTAAGGCTGCTGATGCCTATGGTGTTTACGATAAAGAATTGATGGTAAAAGTTGATCGTAAGCAAGTTTTTGGAGATAAAAAAATATTGGTTGGCGAATCAATACAAATTCCTACTGATGATGGTGTTATGTTATTGAAAGTGCATGAAATTAAGGATGATATCGTAATACTTGATGGCAACTCAGATATGGCAGGCAAAGATGTTATTTTTGAAATAGAATTGCTAAGTGTTATGCCTGGTGATGGCTGGTTAGATGGCGAAGATGAGTTAGAGGAATTTGAGGATGATTTCGAAGATGAAGACTTTGAAAATGACACTGATGATGACTTTTAAAGAAGTTAGTCAACGCGATTTTCCTTTGTAAAAGTAAAATATTAATCACACACCTTATTATTATCAATTCCTAAACGGAAAATTAATGTAGTACCTGTAACTTCGTTTAGATTAATTAAGTAATTTTGCGCCTTTAAATTTAAATATCAGAAGACAATTAATATAAAATCAAAACTATGACTAAAGTAAGAGTAGCAATCAATGGATTTGGACGAATTGGTAGAATTACCTTCCGTGCTTTATTAAAAAAAGAGAATGTTGAAGTGGTTGCCTTCAATGACTTAACCAATACTAAAACCCTAGCTCATCTTTTAAAGTACGATTCAGTTCATGGAAAGTTCGCTGGTACTGTTGAAGTAGATGGCGATTTTTTGATCATCAATGGTAAAAAAATTAGAGTTTATGCAGAGCGCGATCCAGCAAATTTACCTTGGGCAGAGCTCAATGTGGATATTGTTGCTGAATGTACTGGTATATTCAGATCTCGCGAGTTGATGAACAAACATATTAGTGCTGGTGCTAAAAAAGTATTGCTAAGCGTTCCTTCTGATAAGCCAGAAGATGTGGATGCAACTATTGTAATGGGTGTAAATGATAATACACTTAAACCGGAACATAAATTGGTTTCAAATGCTTCATGTACAACTAATTGCTTGTCTCCAGTTGCTAAAGTATTGCATGATAATTTTGGTATTAAATCAGGATTGATGAATACTATTCACTCTTATACCAATGACCAAATTATTCTTGATGCACCACATAAAGACTTACGTAGAGCTCGTTCAGCAGCGGTCTCAATTATCCCAACTTCTACAGGAGCAGCCAAAGCAATCGGATTGGTAATTCCTGAATTAGCAGGCAAATTGGATGGATTAGCCATGCGCGTTCCAACTCCAGATGGCTCAGTAGTTGACTTGACTTGTGAATTGGAAAAAACTCCTACCGTAGCAGAAATAAATGCAGTGATGAAAGCCGCAGCAGAAGGCCCAATGAAAGGCATATTAGAATATTGTGAAGATCCAATTGTAAGCATCGACATCGTAGGCAACACACATTCATCAATTTATGATGTAGGATTGACAATGGTAAAAGGCAATATTGTAAAGATTGTTTCTTGGTATGATAATGAAGCAGGTTACTCAAACCGCCTTGCCGATATGTTAGAAAAAATGGCTAAAATGTAAGCCAAATCTCATCTGTATTAAAAAAGCCATCCGCCTAAGGCGGATGGCTTTTTTTGTGCAAAAAAAAATAGGCAAAGAAAAAGCGACCATTTCTGGCCGCTTTGAATGTTTTTATACGAACAATTTAAAATTCCAATTGCTTTACTTCACAAAGAATTTTCCTTTTCCTATTTTAACATTGTTATTCGTAATTTCAAATACATAAGTGCCCGCGCTAAGGAGGCCTTTTTTGAATTCTATTTTATTTGACGAAACGGTGTAGTCTAGATCAATAGCTTCACCTAAAATGTTATAACATTTCATTTTCAGATTTTGATAATTTGAACTTGATTCAATTTTAATCGTAGCAATATCTGAAACAGGATTTGGAAAAACTAATAATAAATTTTGCGCTGTAATTTCATATATTCCTGTACCTGTAATGTTTATCGTTGTACAGTAACTAGCTGAAGAGCCATATGCATTGGATGCGATTAAGCAAACATTGTGAGATCCGTCAGCAGTGAAGGCATAAACTGGGTTTTGAAGACTGGAAGTGTCATTTCCTGAATCGTCAAAATCCCATTGCCAAGCGGTTGGTGTGAACACCGATAAATCAGTGAAGGATATTGTTGGCATCGTTGCAATTGAATAAGTGAAATTGGCAGTAGGTGGATAATTAGAAATATTCACAACCTTGCAGATGGTGTCTGATCCATGACTATTTGTAGAAATAAGGCAAACATTATGGTTTCCGGACGTTACAAAAGTGTATGATGGATTTTGAACAATAGATGTGGCACCATTATCGTCAAAATCCCAAAGCCAGCTTGTGGGAGTACCAACAGATTGATCAGTAAAATTAATTATCGGAGTGAATATGGTATCAAAGCTGTAATCTGCCACAGGTGGGGTAAAGCTAACGCCCAAACCAATTAAGAAATCCTCAGTATATTTATCGCGATAATCTGCCCAACTATTTCCAAGTACTTCAAATGTTCTTCTAGAAATAGGACTTGTAGTGTCTCGTCCAATATTGATGTTTGGTCCTCCCATATCCCAAAATAAATATACACCTCCATTATCGATGATTATATTTTGATTTACAACAGGAACCGTAACATAAGATACTATGTTAAAGTTATTTGGTGAAACATAAACAGAGTCTAATAATGTACCTGCTGACCCACTTGGTCCGTTATCATCGTATATTTTAGCATAAAATCCTTGGGGAGTGGTAACGTCATTTGCTGTAATCATAAATCTTGAATTGATAACTTTACATGGATAAGCTGGTGGCTCAACATAAATACCAACGCCGCCGCCACCGCCATTCCAACCCAAGCCTCCTCCGTCAGGTATGCCATCGGTGTAGTCTAGAATCATAATTGCAACAGAAGTGTCGATAACATTTATTTCTTGTTTAATGCTGTTATTGCTAGCAACCATATCGCCAGCTATACCCGTAACAGTAGTATTATAACTAAATCGGCCAGTAGTAGTGGGATAGAACTGTGTGCTGAAAGTAACAGTAGTATCGTTTCCTGCGGTTAGAGAAATATTACTAACTGTTCCGGTGGCTTGCTGAATTCCATTTGAATTTTTCACATTAAAGGTCGCACCAAAATTACTAAGACTTTGATTTCCAAAATTTTTCAAATTGGTAGTCATGGCCATAGATACACCTTTTTTTATAAATACGCCTGCGTTTTTATCATTATCATTCCAATTTGTACCTCCATCAGTTACGGCATAAGTTACTACAGAAGGGTAATAATATTTTATTGTAAAGAGATTTCCAGGCAATACATCAATCATACTTTGTAAGCCAATATTTCCGGAAACATTCTCAATTCCAATGGCATTGTCTAAAGTTGCAGTACCCAAGTTCATGGATTGGTAATTATAGGTGATAGACTTATCAACTTTGTTTAAAATAATTTGGAAAGTACAACTACCGGTATATCCTGCTGTGGAATTATACCAAAAAGGCACATTGATATAACTAACAACTAATGAGTCTATACTGGAATAGAAATAGCATTGGGCAGGATTTCCTGCTCCTGAAAAGTTTAAATCGGCAAGCATTGGCGAAATCCAATTATTTGCACCGCTACTCAATGGAATGCTTGGAGGGAAAGGTGATGCTATATTATTTCCATTGAAAGAAATAAAACCATTTGATCCAATGTAAAATGTTGGGGTTGGGTACCAATAAAATTGAAACCCACTAGAGTTGCTGAATGGTCCAATAATATTGTCGTCGGCAAGTCCCATAACGGGTTCGCCTATCACAGTAATGTCAACCCAGTTATAAGTAGGAGGGCTAACGGAGTGGTTGCTGTTTTTCCAAGTATAACCATAGGCATCTGGGCCGCCCGAGGTTTGAGAAAATAATAATGTGCTAAATAGAATAGCCACTAATGAAAGATAAATTTTCCGCATAATTTTTTGGGTTATTTAATGAACTAATTAATTTGTAAGATCAAAAATAGACATTATTCTTTAGTATTGTAAAAAAATCATAAATATTTTATAAAACTAAAAAATAAAAAACGATCTTATCCTAATATTTAAGCTGAATTGTTTAAAGAGAAAAGCCTTTTTTTTACTTCAAAATATGGCTATAAAAAGAAAAAGCGATTCGCTTGAGGCAAATCGCTTTAAATGTTATTTTTATAGCAAATTATCCCAATTTCTCTTTTTCAGGAAAATCGGTAGAAAAATGTAATCCTACACTTTCCTTGCGTTCATTTGCCATTTTTACAATAAGGTATGAAACGTTAATCAAGTTTCTTAGCTCACAAAGTTCTTTATTAAGTATGGATTTTTTGAATAAGTCTTCCGTCTCTTTATGGATCAGTCTTAATCGATCTAAAGCTCGTTGAAGTCTTAAATTTGATCTCACAATACTAACATAGGAACTCATGATATTTTGTAATTCGCGCCTGGTTTGTGTAATCAAAATCATTTCTTCATTAAGTATAGTTCCTTCGTCATTCCATTCTGGTACACCAATTTTATATTCAATATCTTTAAGCTTTTCAATAGAATCTTTAGCGGCTCGATTTGAATATACAACGGCCTCTAGTAAAGAATTAGAAGCTAGCCTATTAGCACCATGAAGGCCAGTAGAAGTACATTCGCCAGAGGCATATAAATTAGCGATAGTGCTTCTTCCAAACTCGTCAACTTTTATTCCACCACAAGTATAATGTGCCGCAGGAACTACGGGAATCATCTCTTTGCGAATATCAATTCCAATGCTCAAACATTTGGCATAAATACCTGGAAACTCTATAATTAATTCATTTTTATTGAGGTGAGTTGCATCTATAAATACATGACTTTTTCCTTGATTTTTCATCTCAGAATCAATAGCTCTAGCAACAATATCGCGGGGAGCTAAGTCTGCACGATGGTCATATTTTTCCATAAATGCTTGGCCAGAGTGATTGCGCAAGATTGCACCAAATCCACGCAGCGCTTCGGTAATCAAGAATGATGGATTTTCGCCTGGATTATAAAGGCTAGTAGGGTGAAATTGAATAAATTCCATATTTTCCACAACTGCTTTAGCACGATATGCCATAGCAATTCCATCTCCCGTTGCAACCAATGGGTTAGTGGTTGTACGGTAAGCATTTCCAGCGCCTCCCGAAGCAATTAGGGTAATCCGAGAAAGAATAGTGTCTATTTTTCTTGTTTTAGGATTTAATACATAAGCCCCAAAACATTTGATATCAGTGCTCTTTCGAAGTACTTTTTCTCCTAAATGATGTTGAGTTATTAAATCTAAAGCAAAACGATCCTCAATAAGCTCTATGTTACTATTCTTCTTTACACTGATTAAAAGTGCCCTGATAATTTCCTTTCCAGTAGCATCCTTATGATGAAATATCCTGTTTTCAGAATGTCCACCTTCTCGTCCCAGTGAAAAAGATCCATCAGTTTGTTTGTCGAAATGTGTTCCCCAAGCAATTAGCTCTTTGATACTTTCTGCGCCTTCGCTCACTACCGATCGTACAACCTTTTCGTTACATAATCCGGCTCCGGCAATAAGTGTATCCTGAATATGTTTCTCGTATGAGTCGGGGAAAGCAGATACTGCTGCAATACCTCCTTGAGCGTATTTGGTGGAAGTTTCGTCGGCTATAGTTTTTGAAATAATGATAACACTACCATATTCAGCCACCTTTAACGCATATGTAAGTCCCGCAATGCCAGACCCAATTACCATAAAATCTGCTTTTTTATGCATTTCTATTTTGTTTCTTTTGTTTACAAAATTATGAGGGCAAATGTACTTAAAGGAATGTTCTATCCAATATTATTATGGCAAATATTAATGAAATATTTATTTTAGATGAGTAGTATATAAAATAATAAATACAGCTAAATCTATAAAATTCCTTCCTTCAGAATGTCGTGTAAGTGAATTACACCAAAATAAGATTGATCTTTAGTCACTAATAATTGTGTGATGTTTTTTTCTTTCATTATTTTTAAGGCCTCAGCGGCTAATTCATTAGCATCTATGCTTTTGGGAGGGGTATTCATAATGCTCTCAGCAGTTAAGCCATCCACATTTTCATGCTTTTGCATCATTCTACGTAAATCGCCATCAGTGATAACACCCAATAAAACGCCTTTATCTACAACAGCAGTAGCTCCAAGTCTTTTACTGGATATTTCTATAATCACTTCACGAATGCTAGCTTGTAATTTTACTTCTGGCTTTGCATTGTGAGTACATAAATCTTCAACTCTTAAATAAAGTTGTTTTCCCAATGCTCCACCAGGATGATATTTTGCAAAATCACGATCAGTAAATCCTCTGAATTCAAGTAAAGTTATAGCCAATGCATCTCCTATAACTAGCTGTGCTGTGGTGCTTGAAGTAGGAGCTAGGTTATTAGGGCATGCTTCTTTTTCTACATAACTATTTAATACAAAGTCGGCATGTTGAGCTAAAAAAGAATCTAAATTTCCTACATTGGCAATCAATTTATTTCCCATCGATTTAACCAAAGGAATCAACATTTTAATTTCTGGAGTATTTCCTGATTTCGAAATGCACATCACTATGTCGTCGGGCTGTACAATTCCCAAATCACCGTGGATGGCGTCGGCAGCATGCATAAAAATAGCAGGAGTTCCAGTTGAATTTAAAGTGGCTACAATTTTTGTAGCAATATTGGCACTTTTTCCTATTCCTGTTACGATTAAGCGTCCTTTAGATTGTAAAATTAATTCTACAGATTTCTCAAAATCACTATTTATTTGATGCTCTAGAGCCTCAATTGCAGCAGCTTCTGATCGGATTACTTGTTTGGCTATCTGGATGATTTCTTTTGTTTTCATGGTCTAAATTTTCTTGGGCAAAAATATTAAATATTAATGAGGTTTGCAATAATCATTATTTAGCAATTGATTAAATTCTAAGGCATTATTAAGAAAAAAGAGCAAGCCTTCAAAAGGAATCAATTTTTTGCATATTTTTGAACCTTTAATTTTCTTCAAAACTATAGATATGAAAAAAATATTTTTAGGCATTTTGGTTCTTGTTTTATTAGCTTTTGGCATTTTGGCTAAATATTTAATTGACAGATCAACAATATTTACTGGCTTTGCAGCCAAAAATGTGGCTTCAGGAATTTTTGTCGCAGACAGAACTCAAGAAAGCATCGAAGCCTTGGATATTGATTTTTTCCCAGTAAATCTGGCAACTACAGTTGTTGATATGGAAAATAAGACCGTGACAAGTGATTTTTTTGGCTTTGGAAAGCAAATTGCAGTTTTTCGTCAGGGTCTGGGGTGCACATTAATTGGGGACAAAACCATTGAGGAAGTTAAGCAACAAAAAAGTATTATTCCAATGACCAGGATATATAAAAGAGAAGAGTTTTGGCCACAAGGAGATTTGAAAAGAGATACCGTTTTGGAATTTGTAAATGAAGTAAAACTTCAAGGGGCTATTGATGCAGCTATGGAACAGGGAAATTCAAGGGCAATTATCGTTGCTTATGATACTCTCATGAATTGGGAATCTTATAGTGATGGTTTTGATAAAAATACACCTATTTTAGGTTGGTCGATGAGCAAAAGTATCACCAGTACCATGATTGGAATCTTAGCTAAACAAGGTAAGCTAAATATCGATGGACCTGCGCCAGTGAAGGAGTGGAGCAACGATTCAAGAAAAAATATTAGTATTCGCAATCTATTGCAAATGACCTCTGGCCTTCAGTGGGTTGAGGACTATGGTGACATTTCTGAAGCTACTATAATGTTGTATAGCAGTACCGATATTGCTAAATATGCCATTAGTGTACCTTCCGCTTTTCCGCCTGACTCTGTATGGTATTATTCTTCAGGATCTTCCAATATCCTTTCAGAAATAATCAAAAGACAGTTTGCTGATATTAAGGATTATTGGACTTTTCCACAATATGAAATTTTTCATAAAATTGGTATGAAACATACTATTATGGAAACCGATGCTGTGGGCACTTTTGTTGGGTCTTCTTATACTTATGCACCTGCTAGGGACTGGGCTCGTTATGGTTTGCTTTATTTACAGAATGGAATTTGGCGTGGTGATACCATTGTTACTCCTGAGTGGGTTGATTTTACAAGAGAAGAAGCCCCAAATTCAAATGGTAAATATGGTGCTCAATTTTGGTTAAACTTGTCAGGCCATGAGGTGCCAGATGCTCCAAAAGATGTATATTTCGCAGATGGTTATCAAGGACAAAGAATATATATTATCCCTTCCAAAAAACTTGTAATCGTTCGATTTGGAGTTTCTAAAAAAGGTGAATTTGATTATAACAAATTGGTGACTTCTGTAATTGATGCATTTGAATAATTTCATTTAATTTGAAACCAAAAAAAGGGCGGATTTTTGAAAAAAAATCCGCCCTTTTTTGGTCATTCGATTATAGCTATACGCTACTCAATAAACTACCTAAGCGTTCAAACTTAGCTTGATAATCAGCTTGAGATCTTTTAATTATTTCGTAAGCTTCTTCTTTCCCAAATACATGTGTAATCTCTACATCACGCTCATTACCAGGTAAATCCTTATAAGTTAAGAAATAATGCTTTAAGCGATTGATAACCAATTCTGGCACATCTTCTATGCCTTGATAATCAGAATAAACAGCATCGTCATTCAGTACAGCAACAATTTTATCATCTGATTCATTGCCATCTATCATGCGAAATCCACCGATTGGTTTTGCACGCACCAATATATCACCATGGGTGATTACCTTTTCGGTTAAAATGCAGATATCAACAGGGTCATGATCTCCTTTAATGTCCTTTTTTCCGGATTTTTCCATGCAGTATTCAGCTACGCTTTCGTCACTAAATGTTTGTGGAATAAAGCCATAAAGAGCGGGAATGACATTGGAATATTTTTGAGGTCGGTCAATAATTAGATAACCAGATTCCTTGTCTACTTCGTACTTAACGGTGTCTGTTGGTACCATTTCAACAAAACAAGTTACTATTTTTGGGCTGTCTGGACCGATATCAACTCCATGCCATGGATGCGATTTATACCTTAATCCCATTAGTCTGCCAATAGGATCCATTAATTTGTTTGCCATAATATATGCTTGTATAAATAATTTAGTTTTCAAACGGCAAAATTACAAATAATCAATATGCTATTATTATTATTTTAAAATTAATAAATCAAATACTCCTATTTCAATTGATTTAGCCTACGTAAGTTCAATTAGTAAATGCAACTTTTAGGAGTATATTTATACGTTTAATATCGTTAAAGCCTTCGCTCTTTTTGTGGAGTGAAGCGTAGCGAAACGGAGCAAAAAGAGCGAAGGCTTTATGACCTTCACTCTTGATGACTCCTATAATTAAGGCTTATATTTGTGCTCTACTAAAAGTCAATAAATATGAAGCACTTAATTAAAGAACAAAGGTACGAAATTAAAGCATACTTAAAATGTGGCATGACACAATCCTTTATAGCTAAGGCTATAGGGGTTAGTAAATCGACGATATCCAGGGAATTAAAACGCAATAGTTCTAATAGAGGGGTTTATCGACCAGACAAGGCCAATGAAAAAGCAAATGAGCGTAAAGAAAGGTTTAATCAAAAGCGCAAATTTGATAGCAATACAGAAAAAGTTGTAAGGGAGTATCTAGTTGAAGAACAGCTCTCTCCTAAACAAATTGTGGGCATCTGTAAAAAGAAAAATATACCCATGGTTAGCTATGAAAGAATTTATGCTTTTATACGTGAGGATAAGGCAAATGGAGGAGATTTATATAAACATACAAGGCATAAATTAAAGCATCGTAAAAGACCCGTAGGAGGTAAAAAAATCGTTATTAAAAACAGAGTATCTATTGATGATAGAAGCGCGGCAATAAACAATAAAGAACGCTTTGGCGATTGGGAAATAGACCTAATTGTTGGGAAGGAAAATAAAGGTGCAATCGTTACTATTGTAGAAAGAACAACAGCTTTTCTTATGATGAAAAAATTAAATGATGGTAAAAATGCAAAAAGTCTGGCTCAAGAAGTTACAGAAATGTTAATGCCATATAAAGACTATGTGCATTCTATTACCAGTGACAACGGAACTGAGTTTGCTGAGCATCAACAAATATCTAAAAGTCTGGGTTCTCAATTTTTCTTTTGTCATCCTTATTCTTCATGGGAAAGGGGCTTAAGCGAATACACCAATAAATTGGTTCGTCAATATATACCAAAAAAATCAGAATTTAAACAGTATAGTGACCAGTATATCAGAAATATACAGTATAAAATTAACAGGAGACCCAGAGAAACTTTGGATTTTGATAATCCAAAGGATCTATTTTATAAATTTGTAAACTGAAAAGTTGCATTTGTGACTTGAACCTACCCTAGATAATATACCATAAATATCTCCTCCAAGGAGTGACTTATATTTGTATTTTTGTCAGTTATACAAAACTGATAAATTGTGATTCGCAAAATATTGAAATATATCTTATTGGGTCTAAAATGGATGTTATATACATTCGTTATTGGTTTGGTATTATTATATCTTTTATTACGTTTGCAATCAGTACAAACATATATAGCTAAAGAGCTTGCGTCATATATAACAGAGAAATCGGGCATTAAAATAGAGATTAATTCCCTTTATATTTCTGAATTTATTAAAGTTGATTTAAAAAAGGTAAAAGCATGGGATCACCATGATAAGCTCTTTATTGACGCAGATAGGATTTCATTAGAGGTTTTGCCAGCTTATTTATTGGACGATGTGCTCTATATTAAAGATGTTCAGTTGGATACAGCTTATTTTGCTTTAATAGAATATGAGGGTGAACAGAGTTTAAATTTAATGCGACTTATTGATGTATTTAGCAGCGATCAACCTACCGACAGCACTTCTAGTAATCTAGCACTGAGAGTTGAAAATTTTGACATTCATAATTCCAACTTTATTTTGGATTTGCAAAATATGGAACATTTTGAAGCCATGGATTATGTTCATTTGAATGTAAGTAAGATTAATATGTCTTTTTCCGATTTAAAAATACAATCCGATAGTATCAATGTTAATATTAAACATTTAAGTGCTTACGAAAAATGTGGATTTGAGTTAAAAGAGTTCAAAGGTCAATCATTAATTAGTCCTCGTGAAATTGATATCCCTGATTTAGTTGCTCAAGTTAATCATTCCAAAGCAGCCATAAAATTTCGTTTTGAATACTCGGAATGGTCTGATTGGCTTGATTTTATTAATCTGGTTAGATTCAAATCAGTAATTGATTCTAGTAATATTTATTTGGATGATTTGAAATATTTTTCGCCAGAGCTAGAGGGGATGAACGATATGTTGAATGCCAGTGGACAAATTAAGGGCAGTATTGCAAATTTAAAACTTAATGAGGGCTCCATATACTATGGTAACAGTAGTTTCTTTAACGGGGATATCAGTGTTTCTGGCTTGCCTGATATTGAGCAAACTTTTATTCGATTAATTGCCAAATCTGCACAGTTCACCAATCAAGATTTGAATAGCTTTAAACTTCCAGGCAATGCCAGTTTGAATTTAGGAAATGAGCTAGAAACCTTAGGAGATATTAACATAAATGGTAGATTTACTGGATTTTACTATGATTTTGTAAGCAATGCTTCATTTACAACTGCATTAGGATATGTTTCAACAGATATTTCCCTACAACCAACAAATAATAAATTAGATTTTGCATATCAGGGAAGAGTTATTACCAAAGATTTTAATTTAGGAAAACTGTTAGGAACTGACATTGTTCAAAATATTTCTATGGATGCTAAATTAAAAGGAACTGGACTTTCGAGTTTGCTTAATGCAGAATACCAAATGAGTTTTGAGAGTATTGTCTTTAGAGGTTTTGAGTATAATGATTTGAATATTAATGGAGTAATTGCAAATAAAAAACTAAATGCATTTGCTGAATCTCGATACGAAAATTTCTATTTCAAGGCCAATGGTGAATATGATTTTGGAGGTAGTTTGCCACATATAATCATGGAGTCAAAATTCAAAGATGCACACGTCAATCGATTGTTTGGAATTAAAAGTGACACTTTAGGTGAAATATCAGGTAATATTACACTCGATATTATTGGGGATGAACTAGATAATTTGGAAGGTTATGTAAAACTAGATAGCGTCAAATATAAGTATTTGATAAATTCCTATTTTGCAGATAAAGTGACCTTTAGTACTAGTATAGTTGCTGATAACAATAATAGGAAAATACTTTTGCGAAGTCCATATCTGGATGCAGATGCTGGTGGGTTTAATAAGCTAAGTGATTTGCCCAAAATGTATGCATTGCTCTTTAATAATATTTTGCCTAAAGTAGTAAACACCAAGGATATAGTTGATGTTGATTTGATAGAATGGCAGACAAGCCAAGTTGAAACTGATGAGCAGTTATACTTTGATTTTAGTTTTAAAGACACTAAAAATATTAGTGATATATTCTTTCCTATGTTCTTTATAGCTGATTCTACTAGTATCAAAGGTAATTATAGCTTTAAAGGCGATAAATTGGATATTTCCTTGAAATCCAACTTAGTAAAATATGAAAATGTTGAAGCTAAGAATATAAGTTTAAATCTTAATAAGAATGCGAAAGAATTATTCTATGATATGACGACTAGCGATGTCCATATTACAGAAAACTTAGCTTTAGATAGTCTTAATTTATTTGGGTATTTATATGTAGACACAGCTTCGTTTAACGTTCAATGGGGTAGTTTTGCTAATACTAAGAATAGGGGAGAATTGATTGGTAATATCCATTGGAATGATACCAATAATTTTGTATTAAGTCTTCAAAAAGGCAAATTCTTTATCCAAGATAGTATATGGACACTTAAACCTGATGCTCAGGTAGCATTCAAAAATCACTTTATTAAAGTATCTGATTTTGAAATTTACGAAAAGGAAAACAACCTTATTGTTTTTGGCCAAATTTCTGATAATCCACTTGATGCAATCAAAATAAATTTCAATCAATTTAACCTTTCTTTCCTCGATTTTTACACCAAAGGTTTTGATATAGATATGGATGGATTAGTTATTGGAAATGTTGAGTTGTCAAGTATCTGGAATAATCCAGGCTTTCTGAGCGATTTTGTTGTCAAAGATTTTAAATTCAATGGTGTTGATTTACATGAAGTACAAATGAATTCATTATACTCAAGATCTAGAAAAGCAATTGTCCTAGACATGAGTATTGTTTCAGCAGATAAAATTGTAAAAAATATTGATTTAGGTGGCTTTTTCTATCCCTATGAGGATGATAATCAATTAGATGTGGAAGTTAGGGTAAATAAGCTTCCTGTTAAATCGATAGCCCCATTTTTGACAAGTTTTACTAGCCATATCGAAGGATATGCTGATGGCAAATTAAATTTAAAAGGCAATTTAGATAAACTAGTTATATTAGGCTCTTTAGATGCTGATATTCAAGATGTAAAAATAGATTATACCAATGTTCATTATAAGATAAAAGATCGTTTTATTTTTACTCCAGAATATTTTGGATTTGATAATGCAACTGCCCAAGATATGAAGGGAAATAAATTATTATTGACAACCAAAATATACCATAATTATTTTCAAAACTTCTCACTTTTGGTAGACGTAAAACCACAAAATGCTCAATTATTAAATACAAAATTTGAGGATAACGAGCTGTTTTATGGAAAGGCAAATGGAAAAGGTCAATTTAAAATGACAGGAAGTTTTGATGCGCTAAAGTTGAATATTGATTTAACTCCCACTGGTGATGCCAATATTGCTATTCCAATTTCGTCTCAATCTAGTGCTACAAAAAGCAATTTTTTGACATTCTTGATTAAAGATTCGACTTTAATAAAACAACAAATAATTAAGGAAGACGAGCTCACGCTCGATTTAGATATTGTTATGGACATTAAGCAAAATTCTTTAATAGAATTGGTGATGGATAAGAAGGTTGGTGATGTGATTTCTGCAAGAGGAGATGGCAAAATGCATATGACCTACGATCATAATGGAGATTTTAATATGTATGGAAATTACGTTATTGAGAAAGGAAATTATTTGTTTACTATGCAAAATATTATTAATAAGCGCTTTGTGATAACGCCAGGAAGTACTATATTATGGGATGGTGAAATTGAAGATGCAAAAATAAATCTTAGAGCAGTTTATAAAGTTGAAGCAAAACTATGGGATTTATTGCAGCAAATAGACTCTTCAGATGTATATAAAAAGGCTTCTAAGGTAAATTGTATCATTGATATAACAGGCGACTTATACAATCCTAAAATTAGTTTTAACATTGATTTGCCCGATGAAAGTGTAGCTACTCGTGAGCTTGTAAATCGGGTTCTTTCTGCAGATGTTTCAGGCAATTCTGAAGAAATGAACAAAAACTTTGTAAGCCTTCTAGTAATTGGTACTTTTCAACCTCCAAGTGGATATCAGTCGGGTGTAAATTCTAATGTTCTGGCTTATAATGCTACTGAAATGCTAGCAGAGCAAGTTGGTAATTTACTGAATCAACTTTCTGATAAAGTCGAAATAGGAATGAGTTGGAATCCTGGAGATGAATTGACTACTCAGGAAGTAGCAGTGGCGCTGTCCTATAGTATGTTAGATGATCGATTGATCATTGACGGAAAATTTGGTACGGGAGGAGGGTCCACTTCCGCTGAATCAACAAGAGTTGTAGGTGATGTAAATGTGGAATATAAGTTAACTAAAGATGGTCGCATAAGAGCTAAAGTTTTTAATAGAACTAATTATTACGACCCTATTTCACCAAAATCTCCTTATACTCAGGGTATTGGTATAGTGTTCAGGAAGGATTTTAATAATCTTAGAGAGCTCTTTACTTCTAGTAAGAAATCACAAACTGGAGTCAAAAATACTGAAGATAAGCCTATTGAGAAAACAAAAAGTAAAGACTAAGTCTGAGAATATTGATTTCAATAATCCTCTTTAATTTGATCATTAAATTGTAAAATCAGTTAAAATATTCCTCGAAAATATTCAAAAAAGTTTTTCATTTTTTGATTAAATTTGCAGCCCAAATAAATAAACAAATCAAAACAATATGTTCGATAATTTAAGCGACAAACTAGATAGAGCTTTTAAAGTGCTCAAAGGCCAAGGCAGAATCACTGAAATCAATGTGGCAGAAACATTGAAAGAGGTTAGAAAAGCTTTATTAGATGCCGATGTTAGCTATAAAGTGGCTAAAGCTTTTACAGCTACTGTTAAAGAAAAAGCTATGGGTGCAGACGTTTTAACGGCTGTTTCTCCAAGTCAGTTGATGGTAAAAATCGTTCATGATGAATTGGCTAACTTAATGGGTGGTGATCAAGTAGATCTTAATTTAAAAGGAAATCCAGCTATTATTTTAATTGCAGGTTTACAGGGTTCTGGTAAAACCACTTTTTCAGCTAAGCTGGCTAATTATTTGAAAACAAAAAAAGGCAAAAAGCCGCTTTTGGTTGCCTGTGACGTTTATCGTCCAGCCGCCATCAATCAGCTGAAAGTACTTGGCGAACAGATAGGTGTAGAAGTTTTCTTCGACGAAGAAAGTAAAAAACCTGTAGATATTGCCGATAAAGCAATTCGCAGAGCCAAAGAAATGGGACATGATGTTATTATTGTGGATACTGCTGGTCGTTTGGCAGTGGATCAAGTGATGATGGCTGAAATTTCTGCAATTCATAAAAAAATAAATCCTCAGGAAACTTTATTCGTTGTTGATTCAATGACTGGTCAAGATGCTGTGAATACTGCCAATGCTTTTAATGAAGTTTTGGATTATACTGGTGTGATTCTTACTAAGTTAGACGGTGATACTAGAGGTGGAGCTGCATTGACTATTCGTTCAGTTGTAGATAAGCCAATCAAATTTGTTGGTATTGGTGAGAAAATGGATGCTTTAGATATATTCTATCCTTCGAGGATGGCCGACCGTATTCTAGGTATGGGTGACGTGGTGTCACTGGTTGAAAGAGCTCAAGAACAATTTGATGATGAGGAAAGTAGAAGAATTCAGAAGAAAATTGCAAAAGATCAATTCAACTTTAACGACTTCTTGAAGCAGATCAACCAGATTAAGAAAATGGGTAATGTGAAAGATTTGATGGGCATGATTCCTGGAATGGGTAAAGCCTTGAAAAATGTTGATATTGATGATGATGCTTTCAAAAGTGTAGAAGCTATTATTTTTTCTATGACTGAACAAGAGCGTGAAAATCCAAAAATAATTAATGGAAGTCGTCGCCAGAGAATTGCCAGCGGTAGTGGTAGCAATATTCAGGAAGTGAATAATCTAATCAAGCAATTTGATAGCACACGCAAAATGATGAAAATGATGAGCGGTGGCGCTGGAATGAAAAATTCTGCTAGAATGATGCAAAGTATGCAATCCAAAATGAAACTCTAAGGATTTTAGTCCTGGTTTCGTTGTGCCTTCGTTGATGATTTATTTTAGATTGATTATTGAGTCTTAATTAATTTAGTTTATCATAATCATTGTTTATTTGTCATGTTTATTTATCGAATTGACAATATTATTCCATTTATCTTTGTCCCATGACTAAAAATTCAAAAATTGTATTAGCGATTACCGGCGCAAGTGGTTCTATTTATGCACAACGATTGCTGTTTCATTTGGAGCAACTAAAGGGGCAGTATAATCTTGTAGATATCGTTTTTTCTTCCAACGCAAGAGATGTTTGGAAGCATGAATTAGAAAATAGCAGTTACGAAAATATAAAATTCAGAGTTTTTGATAATCATGATTTTAGTGCGCCATTTGCTAGTGGATCAGCAGGTTATGATACGATGATTGTTTGCCCAGCATCGATGGGAACCATGGGTAGGGTGGCCAACGGAATTTCAAATGATTTAATTAGCCGCTCAGCAGATGTGATGTTGAAAGAGCGTAGGAAATTGATTTTTGTGGCTCGCGAAACTCCCTATAATTTAATTCATCTCAGAAATATGACACAGCTTTCCGAAGCTGGAGCTATCATCTTACCTGCTACACCTTCTTTTTATAGTCGACCAAAAAATATCGACGAAGTCGTAGATACAGTCGTTGTTAGAATATTACAATTGATTGGTTTTGAATTGGATGCTTATCGTTGGGGAGAATAGGAGATTAATTTAGAGATTACGAAATTATAACAATTCACTGTGCAACTCTGTCCAATAACCGCACTAAAGCTCCGTAGTTTCCAAATTCAAATACACTCGATTAAAAAATTCAAAATGCCATAAAATACTTTCTTTCCAATATGCTCTATTATGCCGCCCAGGGAAACTGAAATAAAAGGCATTGATATAAAGCGAGTCGCAAATAGATTTAAACTCTTGATTACAAGTATATAAGTGGTCTTTGTTGCCGCAATCGAAAATGATTGGCTTGTTGGTGAATTTGATTTTATTGAGATTATTCAATACAGAATATTCATCAAATCTAGCTTTATTTTCATCATATTCACCTAATTTATTACTCAAGCTATGATACTTTTGTGATGATGCTGAGAGGTCTAAAGTTCCGCTAGAGCTTCCTGCAGAAGCAAACAAATCAGGGTTTCGCAAGAAAAGATAAAGTGCTCCATGGCCTCCCATGCTTAATCCTGAAATAAATATCCCGTTGGTGTCAATTTTGAAATTTTCCTTAATATAAGGAAGGTATTCTTCAATAAAAAAGCTTTCAAATTTGGAGTCATTTTGAACTGGACTGTCAAAATACCAACTGTCCTTTAATCCGTCAGGACAAGCAATGATACAATTGTATTTGTCGGCAATAGATTGCAAATCAATAATGCTATTCCATTGTTTATAATCTCCATTATAACCATGCAGTAAAATAACCACAGGATATTTTTCAAGAGGAAATGTTATAGTTGTTTTTGGCAAGAATACATATGAAGTATCAGGACTTGATAGATAAGTTGATTTTAAAATAAATTGCTGTTGAGCGAAAGCATTTTGCCCAAAAGCGATGAATAATAGAATACAAAGCTTCCAAATAGTAATATGTTTTTTAAGGAAATGCAACATTTATTTAGGATTTACTTTGGTGGATAAATAATAGAATAATCGGGGTAACCATCTCCTAATATGTACCATAAGGAGCTCTTTTCCACCAACCAAAATTTCTTTTTTATGATTCAAAATACCTTTAATAATAATTGGTGCAGCTTTGTCGGGGCTCATAGCATCTGCCTGACCTTGATCCAAAACTCCATGTTTTTGACCGTCTTTGCTCAAAGCATTATTTGAAATAGAGGTGTTGATTCTACCCGGAATAATCATGCTAACATACAGATTATGAATTGTATTTTCGGCTCTCACACTTTCAAAAAAACCATGTAAAGCCTGCTTTGAAGCACTATAAGAGGAGCGGAGTGGAAAACCAAATTTACCAACCACACTGCTCATGGCTGCAATATGTCCGCTTTGCTGCTGAATCATAATCGGAAGTACTGCTTTGCTTAAAGCCACGGTGCCAAAAAAATTGGTTTCCATAATTTTACGAATAACTTCAATACCTGTTTCAGCTGCCAATGAACGCTGACTTATTCCTCCATTATTAATCAGATAGTCGATTCGGCTAAACTTTTCAATAACTGTATTTACATAGATATCAACATCTACCATGTTTTCTAAATCGAGAGGAAGAATAAGGTACTGATCTTCTGATACATTACATTCTGTAATTACAGCAACTAAGGCTTCCTTATTTCTTGAAGAAAGCACAACTTTAGCTTGATGCCTTAATAAAAATTGGGCGATGCTTTTTCCAATTCCTGAACTAGCACCTGTAACCCACCATACGGTATTCTCTATCCTTTGCATAAGGACAAAATTAAGAGAAATACGAACAAGGAGTTTTGTTTAGCAAATAAGTTATTAAACTTGAATTGTGAAAAGTAAACTCTGAAAATTCGGGTATTACTGATTGACATAGGAATCAATTTATTTGCCAAATGCAGATAAATAAGTCCGTTTTTTTATTCCTTTATCTGTACAAATTAGTAAGAGAGTCAGCAGTTTTCTGTTCTTAGGTACAAAAAGTAACCATACCAGACTTATGATCATAAATAGCGCCCACAATATCAATTTCTTTCCTGTCGTATAATTCTTTTAGTACTGGGCTTCTCTTTTTTATTTCTTCAACAGAATGATTAATATTGGCCATTGAAACTTTGTCAATGAAATCAAAATTTTCAGAAGTTCTCAATTCTCCTTCTATAAATTCAACTGTAGGAATTAATTGTCGAATAGGCTTTAATGTAGAAGTGAGGTTGCCCAGTTTTACATTATCAATAGCACCTTTTACTGCACCACAAGCAGTGTGGCCCAGAACCAATATTAGTCGGGAGCCAGCTATGGAACATGCATACTCAAGACTTCCTAAGATATCTCTGTTAATAATGTTGCCAGCCACTCTTGTAATAAATAAATCGCCAATACCTTGGTCAAAAATAAGTGAAGGTTGAACTCGAGAATCCATACAACCCAAAACAATCGCAAATGGATGTTGAGAATCTTTCGTTTCATGAATATGCCAATCATGATCGCGTTCAATCATATCTTGTTCGGTAAACCTTTTGTTACCTTCAATCAATAAATCTTTAGCCATTTTAGGACTCATATGGCTTTGAGTTTCGTGATTTTTTACTTTACTATTTAATTCTTCTATTTGATGCATATTATTAATATTTCAATAGGATTAAAATGATTAAACTAATCACGATTTTTAAAATTTGCTTATAGCCTTTACTTTGAATAACATTTAATACAAAGTCACACAGTTTTTACTCTATAAAAGACTTTGGCAAATATAATATATTATTTAAAACGATTCTTGATAAGCTTATGGGTCAAGAGAAGATTTCTTTTATTTTTAATTTATTGAAATAGTATCCATCTTAAAAACCTCCAAAAATCGCCCAAGCAGCCTCAGCCTGAAGCTCTAGCATTTCTAATCCATTTTGTGTTTTCGCTCCTTGAACTGCCGCTTTTTGCAGGAATTGTGTCGCTTCTGGATTATAAATCAAATCAAAAGCTAAATGAAATTGGCTTAAAGCATTATATGCAATATCAGGAAATGCATCCTCTTTAGGCCACATGCCTATCGGAGTTGCATTAATTATTATCTTACACTCTTTCACAATATCTTCTGAAAGATTTCTCCAAGCTAGTTCCGTTTTGTTTTTTGGATTTCGTGCAATGACTTGAAATGCGATTGACATTTGTTCTAAAGCATAAATTACTGCTTTTGCGGCACCTCCATTTCCCAAAATAAGTGCTTTATGATGTTGATATTCAATAAGTGGTAATATTGAGTTGGTAAATCCTACTACATCAGTATTATAGCCAAATAGCTTTCCATTTTCGATTTTAACGCAATTGCAGGCTCCTATTTCTTTCACCATATCGTCCATGTCGTCGAGATAAGGCAAAATAGATTCTTTATAGGGTATGGTGATATTAAAGCCTCTGAGATTAGGGTGTTCGGTGATGAGTTTTGGAAGTTCGCTAATGTTTTCGAGTTCAAAAAGCTGGTAATTACAACCATAAATTCCCTCAGCCAAGAATTTTGCATTGAAATAATTTGCAGAAAACGAATGCTTCAATGTTTTACCAATTAATCCAAATTCTCTCATAGATTGTTATTAGTTTAAAACCCCGAAGAGGATAATACAAGATATATATTGTGTTGAAAAAACTACTTTTTCATACAACGATAGAGACTATGACTTACGCCCACTTCATGCCATTCTTGCTTCACATACATGCCTGCTTGGTCAATTAATTTGAGCATATCTTTGCTGTGATACATTTGACTATTTCCATTGGCGATGGCCGTAAAATATAGACTTGTTGCATGCAAACTATAGGTTGAAGCTTCAAATCGCTGCTTGTCCCAATAAGTTTCCATAATAAAAAGAGAAGCATTTTCATCCATGGCTTCAAAGGCATAACTTAAAAGCTTGCTGATTTCAGCCTGAGAAAAACAATCCAGAAATTGGCTCATCCAAATCATCTCAAAACCCTTAGGAAGTACTACTTCATTTCCTAATAAATTAATTGGATGAAAGTGAACTCTTCCTTCAAATCCTGCTTGGCTAATATTCGCTTTTGCATCTTTAATTTGACCGGGTAGATCTACTATAGTCATTTCAACATCAGTATTATAAGCAGCACATTGTAAAGAGAATTTACCCGTATTACCGCCAACATCCATTATTTTTTTCGGTTTCAAATCAAATAGAATTGGCAATACTTCGGGAAAAGAATAATCTGAATAAAAATGGTCAAATCCAAACCAACTTTTGCGAATATTGTTGGGCAACTCACTCAAAGCTTCATAAACTGTAGGCCACTCACCAAACACTTTCAATCCCTCTGGTTTTCCATTGACTATAGAATCTTTTAAAGCGTGCATGCCAAGATAGTTTACATCTTGTGTAAAATCCATATTGGCTTTGGTAAGTTCATCATTATTTATGAAATAACCGATCTTTGTAATGTAAAAACAGTCTTCATTTTGCTTCACCATTCTAAGACTTAATCCAGCCTCAATCAATACTTTAACACCGTAGTTGGAGAGATTTAACGTTTGGGAGATTTCCTCAATTGTAAATCCCATTTTGCGATTTTTCATGAGTAAATCTAGAATTCCAAGGTCGCGTAATGCAATAGATGCTTGAAACATAATAGGGGCAAAGGCAATTTTTTGCGCTTCATATTTTGCATCTAAAGCGCTAATGTCTTGATCTTCTACAAAACCGCCTTCAACTATACTATTTGTGTATTTATCCATCTTAAAATTGCTGATTATTAAAGCTGCGAAAATACGTCGTTTTTTTTAAATATAGCCCTTCAAATGTTTAACAAATAAGTTTTTCTCATATAAATTACTTATTTATACTCGGTAAATACTACGAGGATAATCCAAAATATTCACTTTTTCAGCATTCAATTCCCTAATGGCATCTTTTGCAATCCATTGTGCTGATTTGATATCAGATTTTTGAATTTCATAAGCGGTTTCAATAGCAATTTTATTAAGATCAGTATTTCGTTTGCCAATACTTCTCAACGCCCAATTTACGGCTTTTTTTACATAAACTCTATCATCTTTCGATTCCTTGATGATATAGGGAATAAAGGATTCAAACACCTTATTGTCAGCTTTCTTGTCAGCCATACAGTAAGCGGCCATGATGGTGAATCCTGCTCTTTTTTCAAATTCTCTTTCTCGACTCGTCCATTCTTTGGCTTTTGAAACTGCCATCTTGCTTTTAGCAAAAACACCCATGGAAAAGGAGTCACAAACCTCCCAATTCTCAAAATCTTTTACCCATTGTTCCATCAATGTTTCTGTTATTAATTTGGGATTAAAAATCTTGCTGCAAAGTAGCCGACCTTCGTAAATGCCACTATTATAAAGTTCGATTGCCAGATCATTGTTTTTCCCAATTTCTTGAGCTATTTGTTTGAGGTCTTGATGATAAATGCCTAAAGAATTATGGGCAATTATTCCAAACTTTTTCTGCTTAAAAATCACTTTTTCAGGTTTTGCGAGCTGTTGCAATTTTTCTATAATTTCAGCGTAATTCATTTTAAATAAATAGTTTACATCTATTAAATCTTTGTTGCTTTTGTAATAGATTTCGTTTATAATGATTCAATAGCCAATTTTATTTTCTTCATAGCTTCTATAACTCTTTTTTTAGAAGTGGCTACATTTAAGCGAATGTATCCACTTCCATCCTGTCCAAATATTTTACCTTGATTAATTGCAATACCAACTTTATAAGTGAAAAAATTTAATAATTCTTCATCATTCATTCCAAGGGACTTCATATTTAGCCAAAGCAAATAAGTGGATTCAGGTTTTTGTAAAGTAATTTGGGGTAAGTTGCTAGCGATGTAATCAACCACATAATTGATGTTTTCGCTGACATAATCCATCATCTGATCAACCCATTCGGCACCTTCTAAGGAATAAGCAGACTGAGTAGCTACAGTGCCGAAAATATTCCCTTGCCTCAGATGAAATGCTTCTAGAATTGAGTTGTAATTTTTCAGCAAAACTGGATTTTGCGCTATAACAAATGAAGTGGAAAGTCCTGCAATATTGAAAGTTTTACTAGGAGCCATAAGCGTTATCGTGATTTCTGCGGCATTGTCTGAAATAGAGGCTAAAGGAATGTGTTGATGTGGTTTTAGGATCAAATCTGCATGAATTTCATCACTTATAATTGTAATTTTGTTTTTATAACAGATTTCTACAAGCTGATTTAGCTCTGATTTATTCCACGATCTTCCAACTGGATTATGTGGATTACATATAAAAATGGCTTTTGTTTTTTTATCAATTATTGATTCCAAATGGTTGTAATCCATTGTATAATAATTGTTTTTCTCAATCAATGGATTGAAAATTAATTGCCTATCATTTTCTTTTACTGTTGTAAAAAATGGAAAATATACGGGTGTTTGCACAATTATTTTATCATCTGACTTGCTGACTGACATCATGGCCATTAATAATCCGGGTACAACTCCTGGGCTAAAACTAATGTGCGATTCGTCCACAGTCCATTGATATCGAGACTCTAACCAATATGTTATTGATTGGTGAAATGATTTTGACCGAATACTATATCCAAGAATAGGGTGCTTTATTCGATCTGAAATTGCTTCAAAAATAAATGATGGAGTGTCAAAATCCATATCGGCAACCCACATTGAAAGTAAGTCATCAGTCCCAAAAATTTCATGTAGAAGGTCATATTTCACACTGTTAGAGCCTATTCTATTTGTTAAATGGTCGAAATCGTATTTTATCATAGTGTAGATATTTTATTGAAATTGCTATTACAATTTGAATTTTATGAATGGCAAAAGTAGATAATAAAATGGGTAGAACGAGGGTGATTCAGATGAACCAGATACTAAAATGGATTTCTTTTTTCGCCCTCTGTTTTTTCTAGTATTGCTATAAATAGCTAATATCCATATTATTCATGTTCAATTTCTTTTGATAATATTTAGAAAAATTTGGCATTTTTGCGTACTCAATTTTTATTAGTTTCGCACACTAAACTAAAAATAGATTTTATTATGGAAAGTCACGACGAAAAGCAGTGCATTTTTTGCAAAAAAGACGACACTTTAGTACCTTTAGTTCAACTAAGTTTTCAAGCGAAAGCATATTGGATTTGTCCTCAACATATTCCTATTTTGATTCATGAGCCTAGTAAATTGGCTGGAATGTTGCCAGGAGCAGAGAATATGCAAGCAGGATAATAATATTTTATCAGTATAAAAAAACCTCTTAATCTGATTAAGAGGTTTTTTTATGTAATAATTAAGTGTGTAAATTACTGAAATACTAGTAATTAAAGTTGCTCAAAGAAATCATTCCCCTTATCATCAGTAATAATAAAAGCAGGGAAATTCTTGATAGTAATCTTTCGAACAGCCTCCATTCCATATTCTGGAAAATCAAGCACTTCGATAGAAAGTATATTCTCTTTTGCCAAAATAGCTGCAGGACCTCCAATAGATCCAAGATAGAAACCACCATGCTTTTGACAGGCGTTCTTTACCTGCTCACTACGGTTTCCTTTTGCTAACATGATCATACTACCTCGTAATGCTTGAAAAGGTTCAACATAAGGATCCATCCGATTAGCAGTTGTAGGACCAAAACTTCCTGAGGCCATGCCAACAGGTGTTTTTGCAGGTCCTGCATAATAGATAGGGTGATTTTTGAAATATTCAGGCATTGGCTCTCCATTTTCGATCATTTCGTTAATGCGAGCATGTGCCATATCTCTTGCTACGATTAA
>FLOH01001093.1_pt1 | contig 44850 bp, 70 predicted proteins | sample 756751 | NCBI WGS metagenome assembly FLOH01 (sample SAMEA4026879, study PRJEB14308) | marine metagenome | biome: coastal water; material: water | depth 74 m
AGTTAGTATTGATCACTTTTGCGTTTGCGCCCTAACAAAATAAACTCTGCTGCTCATGTCGTTTCTTCCAAGAGGGGGAAGAGTTAAAATGTTCTACCCTGTTCGCTATTACTAGAGCCCTGGTGTTCTTGTCACGGGGCTGATACGTGCCGTTCCACCTATTGTCTAAGGTATGATTCCTGGCAACATTCGTGCTATCTGCGCTGGAGAAAGGAAACTGAGTAAATATGTTTGGGTCTAGCATCCGAAGACCATGCAGCTTTACCGGAGGCCTGCCATCGGAATCGCAAATTGCGTTCATTGCCTGCGTCATTCTTCCCCACCATTTTATGCTACCTATTCTTGAAAATTCTCCACTGCTCCCGATAGCAACCCTCTGAAAAACTGCACACAACCGCAAAAGATAATCAATTGACTCATGCAAGTGCCAAACAGGCACCCCGGCAGAACTATGGAAGGGCCACTTTTTTACTAGTTGTTCGTTTTCCTCCTCTGTGCCACCTATTACATCTGGTATCAGCGCCCAATCAAAAGCCGGGTGTTTCCTCCAACTCTCAACAAAACAATAATATCCGTCCCAATCTGTTTCCTTGCCGGACCTCCAGAAAGAGAAGGCACCATTATCTAAAGCAAACGATTGAGCCGTGTCCGCAACAATTGATAGTTTCCTTGGCATTGCGTAGGAAACCATAAAATGCCTGCTGTTCATGGCGTCAACCAGAATGGTATCTTTTATCCCATCCGGGCCGTGGTAGTGGATCAACGGGATCTCCTAATTACCAAAGACCAAACTAGTCCACCACCTATTTTTGCCGCCGCTTGAGCAACGATTATTTGTGGCATAAACACCCCAAAGGCAACCGTTGGGAATATTACTGAATCTGTTATTGCACCCACAACATTGCTACCATTTCCCCTTACAACCCATGGGAATTTTCTTAAAGCGTGGTATGTGCCACCATCAAGGACTGCTGCCGAAGCAAAGGCTGCACAAGATGCTATGGCAATTATTCCACTCTCAGGGTTTAGCAAATATGCAGACAAACTACCTATGGCAATAAGTCCTCCCATTTTCCAAAACAACCCATCTCCAATCCATTTATCGTGCAGATGGTCACGTAAACTTAAATCAAGGCCAATAAGCAAAAATGCATTAATCGGAGTTGATTTTGGCCCAAAATACCAAACAGATAAATTTGCTATAACTATTGCAGAAATATAAATTACTGCTGCTTGCCATGTCTTCATGTTGCTCCTATTTAATTATCTGCTTAATGGCAGATACTACTTTCCTCTTAACCGTTTAACTGAGGCTCCGGTCGAACCTCAGTTAGTATTTGGCATGGTGCCTGACAGCAATTCCACTTCCAGATCGCGGGCTTTGTTTAACTTTTCTTGAGCGTGGTGAACTCCCTGGTTTATTGCCACGTTGCGATATGTTTCGAGTGATCTAGCCATTTCTTCCGGTGTGTACCTGGCACAGTCACGGATGATAAGACCAAGTTTTTCTTTGAAATAACTTACATCTAAGCCGTATTCGTTTGTCATTTAATACCCCCTATTCCATTCGTGATCCGGGTGAGCATCCCACCGGCAATAGTGCATAAAGTCGTCAAAGGAGTCGCCGAACTCAAGAAACCTCTGATATCTTTTCTGAGCTTTAGTCATCTTCCTGATTTTGCCCATATCGCCATACTCAACTTTCCATGTCGGGTGAGCGTTGGAGATAGAACCGGGTTTGTCCTCATCAAAATTAACACCGATATAGTTACCTCTGTCCTCTGCTATGATTCCAGGCTTACCGTCTACTTTGACTAAGCGACCGATACAGGCAGGGACACCGTAGTATTCTCTGACATATTCACAGCTCATAACCGCTACCTTTTGTTAAATTTCAAAAGTTGACTTTACTTTCCTCTTAACCGTTTAACTGAGGCTCCGGTCGAACCTCAGTTAAACTCTTTCTTTTGATCTTCCTTAACTCAACAGCGTGTAGATTCTTTTGTTGAGTCACTCTCCACTCAAAACCTTTTGGAGCTACTGGGGTATTTAGTGGGAATACTGTTATCACAACCCCTGTCATGTCGTAGGCAAAAACAATCATATTTTTTGACAACATGTATTTGTAGAACGGTTGCTTTGGCCTGATTTTATAAGAACTAGCGGGGCATTGTTTCCGTATCTGCTTCAACACTCCCTTTGTCCCTGGTAGTGATTCCTCCCACTCTTGTTCTTTGTTAAACGATGGAAACCTTTCTTTCCATCGCACTACTGCGTGCATTGTAAATTTAATCTTTTGATTCATCCTAAGTTACCTTCTGCTAGACCCACTTTCTTATTTGCCACCAAACACAACAGCCCTTCCAGTTTTACGCCCGGGCCAAGGCGAACAAACAAACACAGTAGAAAGTGTCACCAAGGAAATCGGCTCGTCGCGGAACTGGATACCTTGCGAATATTGCCTTGGGCTTGCCTGTTGCGTTTCATATTCTACGGGAATTGTCTCAGAAAAAGATCATCAGGAATAGCCTCTCGTTCCTTCTTTGACTTCCCGCTCATTTGCTTCATGAAGAAGGGAACATTAGCGGCACCACACTGTATTTTCAGATCATTAGCCCACTCAATATTCATTGGCCTTGCTTCTGGTCCCGACTCTCCACCACATATCACCCAATCAAGACCTCCTGGCCAATTCGTTACGGCTCCTTGCAGACCTCCTTTTAAGGGAGATGGGTATTTTGCTGTCCATAGATCAACAGGTCCAAGCATAGGTTCAACAGAAACAAATTTTACAGCGGTATTTAAGGCCAACAATAAGGGGATCCTTTTTTCAGCTTGTTCTTGATTCTCGACCGTCACCCCGAGCCACACGTTTTTTAAGGGCCAATCTTTAGGCAGTCTGTCTTTGATGTTTTCCGGTCGCTTGGTAAGGATCTGAAAAGTAAGATGAGGACATGCACGAATAATATTCCACGCCTCCTGCCTCCATCCATCTGCTTCCTCAATAAAGAAATCAGACCAGGAGCACACAAACACCTTCTCCAGTTTTTTCCAGTGTAGAGGACGATTAAACGTTGCTTTTTTTGACCTGATAACCATTGCTGGATTATGGCCATATCTCTTTTTTTCACGGAACATATAGCAGTTCACGCAACCAGGGCTAACCTTATGGCAACCCTGCCATGGGTTCCATGTCTTTTCTGTCCAAGCTATGTTTGTCGTTTCACCCATTGCCTCTCCTTTTGCAAAATAATGGCGTACCTTTAAATTCTCTCACCATCCTCACCAAAACAACGCCGACCAAGCCAACCAACAGCCCCCCGCATCGTTTTAAATGTTAATTCCATACTCCGGCACACAGCCTTAAACTTAAACGGTCCTTCAACAACTGAGATACCAACTATAGGGCCTTCCTTTCCCCCGTTAATGTAAAACTCAATCTCCATAATAGCGTCGGCGGCACAGTAGCAAACAACACAGAAATACCCTTCTTCTTCCATGTTCTGCTTGAACTCTCGCTGGCTATCCTCGAGTGTATTGTTGCCGTGTTTCATCTCGATAAAGAGCCCATGATAACCACCAGCTGCGATCGCGATTGTTACATCAAAAACACCTGATTTAACCCCTTGCCGCACCAAGGCTGCCGCTTCCCTTTTTCCTCGAAAGCCACCATTTGGAGTAGACCAGCACATATTTAAAAGAGGCTTCTTTTCCCCTTTTCTGGTAATAAAAATCTGTCCGTCAATCCAACTGAACAAGAGCTCCTGTTGGATATCTTCTTCAGAAACCCTTTTCTTACCGGTCCTGGAAGCTGGAATACCTTGTCCCCAATTCATGGATGGCTCGGATAGTAGCTATTGAAGTCTCCAGGAGTTATCATTCCTCTATCGAGCAAACCTTCGTTTACCTTGACGAGACTGCTTTTAACTTTCCGAAGCGTGAATTTTTGCTTCTTTTCCTTCTTTATCTTTGGGGTATTTTTCCGGCCAGCTGGAGGTTGATACTTTGGAGGGGTGGTGAAGAGGAGATCGTCGTACTTGGCTGTTGCTGGAATAGTTTTGCCGCTTCTACACAGAACATTTCCTGCTTTGTCAAAATCAGCACCAACCTTTTCTTCTTCTTTCACCACTGTTTTTGCTGTCGATTTCTTTTCTGGTGGGGTAAGCCTGTGAATTCTGGAAGTCTCTAATGGTATTTTTCCCAAAAAAGACACCATTGGTGACGTAAGCCCATACGCTTTTATCCTATGCCTAATTGTGTCCCAACGGGCCTGCCATAACAACACCAGCTCTTTTTTTGAGTAAATACGTCCATCGTTGCACAGGTATTTATTCCCTTCACCACCACGACCTGAATTTTTCGCATAGACAATTCTTGCAATGGTTGTTGGTTTCAATATAATTTTGATCATCCCTGACTCCATTCAGATTGACTTCGGATCACCCAGGGTTAAGGCTGGATGATCCGGGAAACACGCTATCTGGTTCTACTGAGTTACAGTCCCTTCCCGAGACATCAGCCTCGACACCCTGTTTTGCTCAATATCTCGAGCGATATCCTCGTCGCTTTGTTCTGATCCTTAACTTTTACCAACAACCATTTCACCCTCTTTCTCCAGCCTCTCGAGCTCCTGGTCGATAGTGCGTTGTTTCTCGGCCATGGTCATCTTGGTTTGCTTGGCGATCTCCCCGTTGTCTGTTCGGAAGTAAAAAACAACACCGGTTTCAAAGTCGCGGACAACTTCACACTCAAGATTCCGCATCTGGTAACCGTCTTTATAGAGAGTTGCCGCCTTTTTGATCTCACCTGAGATATCTTTGACCATTGCAGTAAACTCAGCCATAACGCTTTTTTTCTCTTCCTCTTTAGCCTCGAGGTCCTGAGTTTTTATAGCCAACGTTTCGGCAATATCCCTGAGTTCATCTGGGTTGTATAGATACTTGCACCAAACATCTTGATATTGTGGTTTTTTCGGGGCTTCTTGTGCCACCAACTCTTCAACTACTCCCTTTTCCTGGTCCACGTTGGCCAGATCCTCTTTGATTGAATCGGGTGGAGTGAGAAGTGTTGACCCGCCTTTGTTTCCTGCCATAATGCCTACCTCTTTCAGATTGTTTAACTACCGTTGTCCTATTGCTTTTTATACTTCGTTCCACCGCTTTAAATGAAGCATCCCACCAAAACCAAGACGCAAGAAACCGCTTTCGATTTGACGGACGCGACGTGCTTTTTCCTGGTATCCTCCTTGACACGGTGAATGACTTCTTCTTCCAGATAAAAATTTTATAGGCTTTGAGACATAGCCTCTCTCGTAAGATGGTTTAGGTGCCAAGATGGACTTTCCACTGTTAAATGCCTTCAGCACTCCAGCAACCACTCTTGCGTAATGATGTCTGATTGTTCCTTGTTTCACTCTTCCACCCCTTATGAAATTGTTTGATTTTTAAAAAGTCGCGGCTTTCCGTAGTTCTGCGAAGTAATCAGGCTTGACCACAAAAAGCCCTTTGAAGTGTGCCTCGGCCAGATCCATGGCGAGGATCGCCAGCACACCTTTGTCAAATTCTGGAGATGATGTCGGTGTCGCTGTATTGACAATTTCGAGCTTTAATAAACCGAGCTCTTTGTTGGCTGTCTCGTAAAGTCCTTCGAGCTCGGTCTGACCATCGGTGAGTTTACGGATAACTTCTCTCAAGGAATCGTTTTCTTTCTGGAGGATCTTGGTAGATTCGTCGTCTGCAGGAGGAATGGAGGCAACAGAACCACATACCTCAGATTGCTCTGTTTCAGATAAGAAGCTGCCCACTTTGTTGTATTTTCTAAAAATATCCATGACCAGCTCTGGATTGTTTTTAGAATTAGTCATGACCTGAGAGCACGATGTGCAGACCTCTTGGCCATATGTTTTGATCGGAGATCTTATTTTGTTGCACGACTCACAGGGTTTTCCAATTGTGGTTGTTTTGCTCACGACTTGTTCTCCTTTCTGTTCATCGGTGAAGGTTAATTCTGCTGGATAGGTCTTACCAAGACAAACCCTGCAAGCCTGGTTGACGTAGGCCCCTCCATGTCCCTTCTCTTCCATGGCCCTCATGCACATGAATACAAAGGCTTTTTTTTTCGCGCTAAGAGGGTTTCCACAGGTCACAGGGCAGTGATTACCTTTGTTAGACGATTTCGCCATGATCACACCAATGGTTCGATGGACATAACGTTATCGATCGTAAAGGACCTCCAGCCGTTCTTTTCTAAATCAAAGACAGAAAAGAGATGGCCAGGTGTTGGCCTACCTGGACGATCAGAATCGCCCTTGTCTTTTGGCCTATAATCTTCCGGCATTGTTTCATGGTCGCGGGTGCAGATCATTGTTCGTTCTTCTCCACCTTTTTTGGTAAAAACAACCTTCAGCTTTTTGTTTGCTGTAAAATTGTTGGAAATTGCCTCTTTGGTGAATTTCGGTTTTTTTTCTTCTGTCATTTTATTCTCCTTATTCCCCGCAGACATAAACCGGCACACCGGTAATCTGCTGGATTTCTTGTTTGAACTGCGCTTCGTCGCTGTTTTCTGAACTAAGATGTAAAAGATGAACGGACCGTAATTTGCTCATGTCGTTTTTCTTGATGAATTCCTTCACTCGATCGAAACTGAAGTGTGATTCAAGAAGTCTCTTTCTTCTGCCTGGATCGATTGAGCCGTTGGCAATGTTACTTTCGAGTATTTCGTTGCTGAAATTGGCCTCTATCATCAAGTAATTGATGTCTACAAACCTGTGCCTGATGTATGCCGTGTCAGTTGCAAACAACAGATTTTCACCGTCTTTGCTTTGAATGAAAAAGCCCAAACTACCAGGGCAATCGTGCTCTGTTGCGAATGGTAAAACTCTCCATCCATGAATATTGATACGCTGCTTTGCTTTGATATGGTTAACGCAGTGACCATTAAGGCCACCAATTGATTCAAAAGTCTCTTTACTGGCGTAGACTTCGACACCAAGCTTACGCATTATTTCCCCTGCGTACTTCACATGATCCCCATGTGAATGACTTATCAGGCAGCCAACAGCGCAAGACAGGTTAAAACCAAACGTCTGACGAGCAACAGCCAGGCGCACACCGGCCTCAATAAGAAGGAATGTATTGCCATCATCAATTTTATATGCGTTGCCCTTTGATGATGAACCGGCACAGGAGATAGTTAACATCAGGGAATCGCAAAAGGAGGTTGAGAACTTCCACCGTTCTCTTTGTCTGCCAATATCTTGTCGGCTTTTTCTGACGTCATATTCTCCTCTTGTGGTCCGTCAACGATCTCGCCAGTTTCTTCGATGATTGACTGCTCCGACACATCGTCGGCTTTGATATCAAGGAGCTCTTGGTTTGCGTTTTCCTGGTAGTCGAGCTCCCGAATAACATCAGCTGCATCGACGTCTGTTTCCGTGACCGACTGTTTCAACACGCTACTATCGTTGCTGGAATTGATGATTGACTTGCAAGCCTTGTTTATGACTGTTCGTTTGCTCATTTCTTCAGGAAACTTGGCATGAACAGATTCAGGCTTTAATTTTCCGCTATTATCAAACGGGAACGACCGGGATTGCTTCCATGATTGATGGATCTGTGCGATCGTCATGAGTTCAGTGGACAGCACTTCACCGCTTGTGCTGAGAATAATGCAGTATGCAGCCTTGATTTTACCACCGTCGATATTCTCAAGGGCCTGTTCGTGACCGGTAAGTGACCGTTTACCGTTATTAATGTTGTAGGTAAGGTTATCCTTTTCGTAGACAACCTCCGCGACAATCTCACCGATGTTTTGGTTGATTCGGTAGACAATGGCCATGTTACCGAAGTAGGACCGCTGCCAGGAAAGAGAGCTTCCGTAAGCTATAAAATACCCCTGTTTCTTTTCAGGATTGAGGCCCTGGACGATCATATTGAACAGGGAATTAGCAATGCTGTTCTGACTACAAGCAGTAAGTACCGGCTTTTTGTCCTTGGTTTGAACGTCTTGCAGGATAAGAAAGGCACTTTTTAAGGCGTTATCTGGTGAATAGTCAGCCGGAAGGCACAACTCGTTTGCCTTGGTTAGAGAATTGACTCTGTTTTGCACCACATCAACTATATCCTTTTTTACTAATGCTAGTTCGTTGCTCATTTGTTCCACTCTCCTTTCTTTACGTTGCGCTTTTCAAGGCACTTGTCGCAAAGGGCCAAACCCGTTATTGAGCCTTTAACCATTACGCTGCTCAATACTTCCTGGTCAGCTCCTTTGCAGTCGTAACACCCATTGTGTTTCGGTTTGTTGGTCATGATTTCCTCTTTGGTTGATGGTGGTTTATTATGCTGCTTCGACTCTTAGCGTTTCATCCCATGGAGACACAATCAAGCTGACAACCTGGCTATTCATCTCCGGGATTTCCGTTACTGACTCCCGGTTGTCTATGATCACCGGTCCAGAAATACCGTCATGCTGAGTAAGAATTTTAATGCAATGCAATCCAGCCTGAATCCTTCCGGCACCATTAAGAGAGTTGTAGGGAATTCCACCAAGAACAGCCTCACAGGCGTCGGTTATAGATCCGTTGGCAGCTTCGTTGAACATCCTGAAGGATACTGGGTGGAATATTTCATTGACCGGTCCCTCAATCCTTGAAACCTTGGCTGCGTTGAAAGTGTTCGTGAGCTCAAGGCCTTCAAGTAATTTTTCATATTCTACCGATATTGCTTTTTTCTCTTCCTTGAGATCGTCTATTCGGTCGGAAATTTTCTGAAAAGATTCAATGCCGGCAATGATTTTTTCGTTCTCTTTGATCTCTGCCTCAAGTGCCGTTTTGTCGGCTTCTACGCGCTGAATATGTTCGGTATTCCCTGATTCGATCCTTAGCTTTTCAAGGTCTGTTTTGTAATATGATATGGCCGCCTCTTGGTATTCTGGGACCATCCATAAAGGGGCTATTTCGCTCTCTTTGTTTTTGATCTTCAGTTCGAGAGCTTCACGCTCTTCTTCTTTGTCGGCTTTTTGTTTTTCGCCTGTCAATATCTCGTTAGTTTCATCGGTAAGGAGAGCGGAAAGATCTTTCACTTTTTTTGCCGCAAGGGCTCCGTCCTTTTCGATCTTCTCAAGGGACTTTGCTTTTTGTTCGTTGAACTTCCCAACTGTGAAGTTTAGTTGATGTTCGGCCAAGGCCCCACAAGTGCAACATGACTCTCCAGGAGTAAAAACAGATCCATGAACCTTCGTCCATTTGGCAAGCAAAGCTCGGTGCACTTCTTTGGCGTTTTTCAGGTCAGTTTCAAGAATACCCTTGGCGTTTACCTTGACTTTGATATTAGAATTGATGTCAGCAATCTTATCTTTGATGGTGGCCAGGTCGTCACGCATTGACTGCATAGAACCGTCAACTTTCGCCTGGTGACCATTAGTTATCTTGGCAAGCTGCCCTTCCAGTACAGTAAGTTTAAGATTTAATTCTGTGACACCGCCACCAGCCCTGGTGTTTGAAATTTTGATGTTTTGTTGTTTGAGTTTTTCGTTTAGATCGGTGAGCTTCTTGATGATCGGCTCTGGATTAGTAACAGCGAGATTCAATTCAGACTGTTCCTTCATTTTTTCATCAAGAAGGACATCTTTATCTGCATTGTCTTTATCTAGTTGAGATATTCTTGCTTTTGACTTTATGATGTATTCTTCAACGGTATCTTTACCGAGAAATGCAGGAAGGTTGGAGAGTCCGGTTGTTGTTGAAATAACATCGTCGTCCGATATCTCAACACTGGACCCACATATTTCAATGATCTTTTTCCTACGGTCCTTCATGTCCATCTGAGAAAGAAAGTAGGTCGGATTGGTCGCCAGCTGGAAGCCTTTTTCGTCAGTAAGGAGTTCGGTTACCTTGGTTTGGTATTGTCCAGCTGGCTTCTTGTTGCCGTTTATATAATATTCGGTAACCGTTCCCTCGAGGGTCTTTTCAAGTGCCTTACGTTTCCTTACCCACTTCTCTTCAAATTTCTTCCCGAGGGTTATCTCGTCGCCTGATTCTGTGATCAAAACGGCTTCGACTTCTGTTTCCAGTTTATGAACGATATCTCCTAGTTCTGTTCTTGGCTGAATACAGAAAGCTCCGCGACCTGTTGACTGTTGACCGAGCATGTCTTTTCCGAAAAACAGCCAGCTTACAGAATCACCAACAGTGGTCTTCCTTGCTCCGTTTTTACCGTAAATGCAGGAGTTCATCCCGTTTAGGTCTATTGTCAACGAACCGACACCTTTGAAGTTTTTCAACCTCAATGTTTTAATCTTGATTTCTTTCACTTTTGCCCCTTGGTTTATTTGATTGTTTTATCGGCAATCCTGCCCTGTCAATTTTCGGTATCTTGCCTGAAGTTCGTTCTCGATCTTTTTTGCTTTTCTGATCAAGACCTTTAATTCTTCGACCTCTTGCTTCTCGAGAAGGTCTATTGCTTGAAGCGAGGTAATTTTTATGTTTTTCATTAGTTCGACCTCCACAAGACCGAAATAACTAGAGCTGCAATAATTAGACAGGTGATTGCGACGACTATGTAATCGTTTCTCCTGGTCCTTCTCCTGTCTGCAAGATATTCTTGCCTGCTTTTGAACCTTGTCCTGGACCCGCAAGAACTGGGGTTAGGAGCGGTGAATTTCGGCTCTGTCCGGTTGTGTCTTGGTCTTATTTTCATAGTGACCACCCGTACTTGGCCAATGTTGAGAGAAATGTGTATTCTGAGACAAGAATTACTGCCGCAATGCCGACCAAGGCCGCTACTGTTACTAGAATCTCTTGCCTGGTGTTTTTGCTCATGATATGTCCTCCTTGGTCTGTTTTGAGTTCCATTCTGTAAGTATTTGGTCCATGGTTTTTCCTGCCGCCTTACCCGTTGCAATAAACTCTTTCATCGAGAGTGAGGCGCCAGGAGCAATACCGGTATTATTCAACAAGGTGGCAAGCATGATCTCTATTGAATCAAGACGTTGAGCTATGCTCTTTTCAGCCAATCCCTTCATGAGTTGGCCTTTGCTTTCTTGTTGAGAAATTTCTGAAAGGTGTTTGAGTTCTTGAACCTGTTGAACACAGGAGATTGACCCTTCCCGGTAATGAGAGTGGTAAAAGCCGCCCTTGGTCCATTACTATTTTTGTTTTCGTAGGTGTTCTCTTTGACCTCAAACCAGCCACAATCGATATATCGCTGGAAAGGAAGGTTGTAGCCGTTGAGAATCCGATCGTAACGAAGCCATTTGAAGAAGTTGTTTCGACCAACAACAAAACCGGCCTGGTTGGAGATAACTTTTACATACTCTTCGATCTTTATTGATTTACTGCTGGCTTCTATTGCTGCTGCGAGTGCAACCTTGGGAGCTTGTTCGGTGAGGGTAAGTTGAAGTTTTTGCTTTTGCTCTACCTCATCGGCCCATGCTCTGGCTGCTATGGCTGGATTTGTGAAATCAGGGAGTTGGATAGTTGCTTTGGTTTCAAGTTCCTGCCAGCGATCAACCACTCTAGCCAAAAACTCAGGGGAGAGTTGAGCTACTACTATCAGGCTTGACCTTTTGTTTACCCTGTAGACACTTACTGGTTTCGTTGCTGTTTTAATTTCCACCAATGGTGGGAATTCGATTACCATTGCGTTTGCGAGACGTTCGATAGTTCTCTTAACGCTGTCGTGCCGTACCTCAACCAGATCAGATATGTCTAAGCTGGTCATGGTCAAGGCATTATTTACGCAAATTAAATCAGTCATCACAGCTCCAATTTAAAATTAGTCAGGTACACATACCTGTTTTTTGACAAAAAAATACTCAACAGGAACATCAAGACCATTGCATATCATAGTCAGAGTATCCACTGAGGGGCAACAATCACCCTTTTCGTATTGCCTGAACTGCTGGCGTTTAATTCCTGTAATTACTGATGCTTTGTTTTTGGATAACCCTTTTTGAATTAAGCATTGAGTTATCCGCTTCGGGTCAAATTCTATTATTGTCTTCTTCATTACTACCTCCTTTTTAAGCCATGTATACCCGACTTGATTTTGCTTGTCAAACATTTTTCTTTCATTGTAAGAAAAAAGTAGGTATACTTGTATAAGGTTAAGATATGGTAAAAAATCACACTTGAGGGGGGCGCCATGGAACTTAATCACGAGATTTTAAAAAAAGCATTATTCGACCTGAAAGAGATACATGGAGTGTCAAGAACAGAGGCAACCAAGGAATCAGGAGTGCACAATTTACATAGGATTATCAGTGGTGAAATAGCCCCACTTGCTGAGAGTTGGTGGAAACTTCACCAGGCTTTTCCGAAATATATCCCTGAGCCTACATATACCGATGGGAAGGTTGTATATCAGCCAAGTCAAAACATATCAGCCAAAAGCAGCACAGTAAATCAAGCCGGTAACGATCTGTCCATAAACGAAAACATCACCAGTTCAGACAAAGAACTGATTAAATTGTTGATCGAATATGGCGACGAAGAGATAAAGACAAAACTAAAAGGGATGCTAATTAAGAAAATTACAGAAAAACTAAATTAATACCACAACGTGGGGGGGGGGGGTGATTGGAACAAGATTCAACTGCAGATAAAAGCAGGGTCAACCAGGCCGGAAGGGACATAATTTTATCGGGGGATATATGTCCTACGTCCAGGGGGGATATGACCAAGGCGTCGGCTACCTGGATGACAATCATAATAATCTGCAGCAATGTTTTGTCTATAATGATTTCCTGCCTCTTGTTTTCTGCTCAATTCTATATACAAAACCAAGACATAGCCGGACACATCAAGGAATTAAGAACAGAGATAGCAGAAGCCAGAAAGGTTTTAGACAAGAGAGATGGTTCTTTCGCCAAAATAGATGAGATTTATAAACGATGAAGGGAGAGCGTTATGGAGAAAAGAAGCCAACACGAAATCATCCTCGAGAAAGAGAATAATAAGCTTAAAATGACTTTAGCCTGGATCGCCTTTCTTGCCTTTCTGGTAGGCTGCTATTTTTTTGCCGGTGGGTCTTACTAGAAAGTGAGGTCATTGTATCACATAAGCTCGCTTAGGTTCTGGATAGATGTGTTTTACTTTGCCCGTAAGGGGTTTAAGCACCTATGGAAACTGATAAATAAGCGTCCCTCTATTTAAAGACATTTGATTATGAGCGTCCACCCTCACCCAACCCACCCCGGATGGTGGCAAATAAAATATTATCCTGAAGGCAAGAAAGGTGGGGTAAAGGTTAAAGTATTGCGTGGAGGCACACGCGAAGATGCTCTCAGTATGGAGCTCGACTACAGGAGAGAGTCGAAAGGTTCGATACTCCAGATAGGGGACCTGCCTACAATCGCTGAAGCGATACCTTTTTACCTGAAATTTTACAGCCTGGAACACTTACCAACAGGCCTTGCTGTGATGAATAGATACATGGCCAGGTGGTCAAAGATCATAGGCAAAGTCAAGTTCGCCTCGATAAATATCGCTACAATTGAAACGTATAAGCACAACAGGATCGCAGAAGGGATCAAGCCAACCTCGATAAATAAAGAACTATCCGCTTTTTCCGGTTTGATGAAATGGGCTGTAGAAAAGGGATATTGCCAGGAAGTTAAAATTAAAAGATTCCCCGGTAAAATGACAAAGGCTCCTCTTCCGGATGTTCCTACCAGATCCGAAATCATGGCGTTGATAAATTGCATGTTGTGGCCCAAGTGCGGATTGTTCGCCTGTTTATATTACGCAGGGCTAAGAGCGTCTGAAGCTGAGAACCTTACGACCGACAAAGTACATCTTGACCATGGGCTTATGATCGTGAGAGGCAAGGGTAATAAAGAGAGGCCGGTCCCGATAGTTGACGAACTCCGTCCTTACCTGGAGAAAAGGCTTGCTGAGAACAAAGAGGGGCTGATGTGGTGCACAAGGTCCGGGAAGAAGATAACTGATCTGAAGAAAATCATAAAACTTGCAAAAATAAGAGCCGGTTTAACTAGACATTTCTATCCGCATTTGCTAAGACATGCTTTCGGAACTCACGCCACACAAGCCGGTGTTAATCTACGAAGCCTACAGTACACAATGGGGCACGTTACCAGCGTGACAACTGAGATTTATACGACTCTTTCAAGCGAGTCTATAATTAAGGAAGTTCAAGGAAAGTTTGGGAGATCTTAAAACATGAATTTCATACCGTATGAAATAAAATCTCTCGCAAACCCGCTGCCTGGATGGTGGAATTGGTAGACACCCGAGACTTAAAAAGGAAAGCTCCTAATCTGCATTACTAGCAATAACGGCACTTTCCTTTCTATCTCGATCCTTGGAATTTCATACTATTTCATACCTTTTTAGGCTGTTTCATACCACCACTTACGGCTCAGTTCAAAACCAACCTCAGATAATCCCGCATATACTTTTCAGTAGTGGCTGCACCACCAGGCGAGTTGTAGTAATCCTTGCAGTATTGAGCCATACCGTCGACGTCGTGCGCCCCAGGTAGCTTGCCTGGAGATACCCATAATTTTAGCCGCGCCATGATCGTTGAATAAATGTGGTTATACTGAACCTGTAGAGAATCTGGACCAGACACACCGCATATGTCGGTTATTTGCTGAACGAATGGAAGTCTGTATCTCAAATAATTTTCCCAGATATCCTCTTCGGTTCTCCTTGGATCTCCGGTTTCCATGCCGTATAGTCCTTTCGCCGGTCCTCCACCGATTTGTGCCAGGTTTTTCCCCATAGTGGACTCATGCGCCGCAATCATCATGAGAATTTCTTCAGCTTCAGGAGAGTATCGAGAGATTGCCTGAAGAGAGAACCGGATTATGTCACGTAATCTATCGGGTTTTATCATTGCGCTTGTCCTCAGTGGGTCCATTTTCAGGAAAAATTCGTTTCTTTCTTTTGGTGTCATTTGGCCTCTATCAATCTGTCTATCTTGCGCTTATTGTCATCTCGTTCTTTTGCTGCTTCTCGAATAGAGAGTTCAAATGTTCGAACCATAACAGCCACATTCGTTTTTATATCTACGACATCGACCCTTATAGCCTCAACTTGACACGATATCTTTTCCTGTTGTTCTTTTATAGATTTTTCGTGGACAGATTGCCGCTCTGTGTTTTCTGATCTGCTTGTAGAAATCATACCGAAAGTAGTGAGCATGAAAGCAATAGCGGTTAAGCCGATGATAAATCCAGCCATCTTCCCTTTGTTCATGAAGGTCAACAGTGGTGGAATATATTCGGCGTATTTTTCCAGCAAGACATGCTCCCCGCAGTGGCCACAATCTTCACGTTTTTCTGTCATTTTTTACCACCGCTAAATTTATCCATAGCCGGTCCGATCATTGCCGCCATATGCGGAGCGGCGAAGTAAAAGGCCAGGATGAGCATAACAGCACCGTTAAGCCGCTCGGAGTAGGCAGAAACAAGTTCTGCACCTGAAAGGCATTTAGCCGATAAGTCAGCCGGTACCCAAACAGCGATAAAGGCCATGATAGCACTGAAGCAATACATACTCAGCCAGGTAAAGGCTATACTCAGAGCCAGGACCCGCCGTGATAAATTTTGACCTTGTGTGTTTCGTAGCCAATCGATAAGCATCGCCCTAGCTTCAGTGACATCCTTGGCCGCACTATCGGCTTTCTCTTCGCTGGTATAGACAATCTTATCAAGTGCAGAGCTGGTATGATCAATAATTTTAGATACTGCCTCGTCGCTCCCGAACAACCTACCGATGAAAGATGTTATTCCAAACATTGTATCAACCCTCCAGGCTGACTGGTTTTACCCTCACGTTGGGCATTTGCTTAAACAAAATTCCGTGATGTGCATCTGCTCGTATTCCAAACACTGGCTTTTGATGATATTATTGCTGTCAGTTTCAAGACACACTTTTTTGCACTTTCCTGACGAGTCCACCCTTTGGATGTTACCCGAATCAAGAGGTTTTGAAACAGTGCGGAATATCATTTTTTTACCTTTTCTCAAACGCCCTATAGTGGTTTCATATCTGTCAGGCTGGTTCCGCGCCGTAAGCAGCGATCAAATCAGCCGCTCTCCGCTTAACCGTTATGCCAAAGTCTCGATCCCACAGTCTCATCGTAGCGTCATTTAAGAGGTTGAAATGGTAGGAGTTCTCATCCCCAACAACCCCGTTACAGTACCGAAGAAGGTACCCACCTTCAACTGGATAAGCTATCGTGTACTCTTGCCATGTTTTCTGGCGAGTTACTTCAGATCCTTCCTCACCCTCTGTAATACTTGAGTTCGGATAGTCCTCTGGAACCGACTGTGATAGTTTTGACTCTGCGACTATGTGCGTATAGAGCGTTGCGTTACGAATCCACACGCCTGAAGGTATACCCATAAGCATCGTCATATCCTGAAAAGACAGGATATCTTCTCTGGCATTTTCTCCGAAATCAAACCCGATAGCTGTGATTCTCTCGGTGGTAGACACCTTAAGGCCAAACATCCTATGTAATTCCAGAAATGTCCTAAGTGGTTCGTTAGCCGCAACCGTTGACATATTGGTCTTGATTATCATTCCGTTACGTTCTGTCATGCTATACCTCATACGGTTTTATATATCGGATCATCTTAGTTGCGTCTTTGGTTTCCAGTGGTGCCGGATAGAATGCTATGCCTTTCTGCCCGAACCAGTACTGATCGTTGAGACTATAAGACAACCCACCACCCGACTGTGGGAACATCTCAGCAGGAGTAAAGGGTATCTTGTCCTCATCTGGTTCGTAGAGGAAGTTTATGGGGTCTAGGATTTTTCGGATTGAGATGTCAGTAACTACAGCTCCCCCAACAGAAGCTAGTGCAGTAATCCTATCGTATGCCCCAGAATCTACAATAATTGTGTGTGGTAGAGTGACAACAGAGCTATAAACACCTGTATCAAACCTATAGGTTATATCACCAGTACCGCTAAATGTTATCTCATAGGATGGAGCACTGAATGTCCAGAACCTATACACATATTGACCATTCAGTAAAGTCACGGTGTCTCCTGTGACAGTACCGGTAGTTGGCATGCTGATCACTGGAGTAGTCTGTAGCTCAACACCACTAACCTGTCCCTCGCTATCAGCATCAAACATCACACCACTATCAGGAGCAGTCAGAAGTACCGGAGTGTCCGGATAGATTCTGCCTGGAAGATGATTGAGTGCGTTGCCGAATACGTCTTGAGTTGGTGTAGTTAGGGAGGCTGGGACTAGGCCGAGTGGGGTGTGCTTAATTGAGATGTTATCGATAGATCCAACAAAAAGTGATCCATAAATAGTTAGCTGTGACGTTGCACCTCCTATCATTGTTGCCGTGTATATTCCAGTGGCCGTCTTATATGACCCCTGGGTACCGCCAAGAATAACCTTTACAGACCCTGACGTGTATGCCGTAACTTCAAAAGTAACTAAGTAAGAACGACCTGTAATTAAACCTGCATCTTGTGCAATACCGGTGGAGACTCCTGTACTCAGTGCCACTCCAGCTATGGTATTTATCGTCCACCCTGCCCCTTTAGTCCATGCAGTATCAGTATCAAAAGTGCCATTAACAACCAACTCCGGTCCTTCAGCATCCTCACTATACCCACCAGCAAGCAACAAACTCCCAGCTTTCTCAACACTATAAATAGGCTGAGTTGCACCAACCCATGTGCCGTGTGAGCCTCCTACTCGGTCGTAGACTGTGGTTACTGTGGTGTCTGCGGGATCTCCTTCGAGGAGCCATTCTTTGACGAGTCCTGTGGAGTCCGAGAGTTTGACGTTGGTGATTGAGCCTGTTACCATATTAGATGGTGTAAGACCTGTTGGGCTTGTTGCTCTTGCCCCTATTGCAAATGGATACGTGTTTGTTGCTATTCCTCCCGACCTCACCTGATCCGAAACAATTTCACCATCCACCAACAATTGTACTCTTGTTGCGTCCCACTGCAATCTAAGCAATACTTTTTTACCTATCGTCGCAGTCCCAACAGTTTCTTTTATCTCATTAAAACTCAAAGCTTCGAAACCAGCTACAAAAGCACCATCCCTATTACCCACAAATAAATTTGTTGAAATACCATAAATACCAGATAAAGAATATCCAATAACACTCCCAACCGTCCAATCACACTCCAAGGAGCCTGACTCAAATCCAGCGTTCGGCACATATCCGGTATCGACATAAGCAACACCATCAAAGTTCGGGCCATACCCTGTAATCGCAAAGTCATTCCGAGCTTTGCCGGGATTGGTCAGTGCGCCGCCGGTTACATCGTAGCCGAGATTACTTGGGTCTTCGGGGATGCGGCCTATGGTGATTTCTTGAGCCGAGATGCTATCAACTGATCCAGTATATCCACCAGTAGTTGCACCTATATATGAAGTAGTGTTTGTCGTACAGGTTAATGTAAATGAGTATGTACCGTCGACAGTTGGCAGTTCAAAACTGTCCCCTAATCCACAATATACTCTTAAACCGGATCCAGCAGAATACCCACTCAGCGTAACAGTAAACGTATATTTTTTACCTAAAGTAAAAACTCCGACCTTGTAAATATTTGCAGCAACTACACTGTTACAATTTGCTTTTCCATTATTTATAGTCCACCCGGCATCTTTACTCCACCCAGTATCAGTATCAAATCCACCATTGACAATCCTCTCAACCCCATCACCATGAGCAGCAGCAACCGTGTATTCACTATACCCCTTCAGATTCCAGTCATGCCCGAAAGCAAGACTCTCTTCTGTCCAATCGCCCGTGTTGCCAACGACCAGAACATCCGGCCCGACTTCGGACTCCATGATGTTTGATGCGGGGTTGTATTGGGCTAGGTGGTTGCTGAAGACTACTCCGGCGCTGTCGGTTATGTGGATGTCCCACGTATACGAACCATTGGACATGAACTGCCCACCAACCCAGTTTCCTAAATATCTAATTGTAAAATCACTAGTATTTAGACTTAATGATCCAGAAGTGACTACACCTGATGAATTGGTGAGAGTTACCGTAATTACTGTTCCATTCCTTCTTATGTTAACAATGTAATGTTCATTGATTGAGACGGTCAAAGCAGTGAAAGTAACCTCTGCACTATTAATAAATACTCTCGGATGATTAGCTGTATCAATCCGCATAACCCCTTCTACAACCCCGTTTCCTGCAAAAAGCGTTTGCCACACACCGCCTGAACCTAGAATAATGTTAGTATCAATAGTAAAATCGCCAACCAAAGTAACACTCGTATCAACCCCGGCATCATTCACCAACTTGCCATAGAGCACACCGTCGAACTTCGTGCTGATCCGTGGCACTGCTTGGTGAGTGCCTGTGCCTGTGCGTGTATCAACGAGAAATAACCCACCAGCGTCAACTGATCGCAGGTAAGTCAGGAGATCTGCCTTATTAGGCAACCCTCCTATACGTAGACGATCAGTGGTGTACCCAATGTTGGGTCTTATGGCAGGATACCTGCCGCGATTAGTATGCACTTAGACCACCTTGTACACGTTAATCGTGCCCTTTAAGTAGCCCCTTAATCCATACACATCAGGGAGGCTTAAGGTCACTTCTCTGTGCTTGGCCTGGAGGTACACTTCTCCTTTGCTATCGGTGACTGGGATATTGATACTTGTGCCTGCGCCATTCTTACGGACGAGTAACAATCTATCATCCATTCGGGTAGTCTCAACGATGAGACCGATTGGGGTGTCCCAGTCCACTACTTCAATTGTGTTAACACCTTCTTCTGGTGCTACTGAGCCTGGGCCTGCGGAAAACAACAATGTCTTTGCCATGATACTTCTCCTTATTATGCTGGTTAAACGGGTTGTACGTATATTATTATACGCATAGATTTAACCAGCATAATAATCAATGGCCACACATTAAGCAAAGGCAATCTTAAGTAGGTACTTAATCAGGCTACTTTCAATTGCTCAACACAATACTCATATGTATCAGCAGTGTCTTTTTCTGAGAAGCGGGTCTCAACCATCTCACCACCCATGTTGGGCATTCGACTATGTTCAAGACAGTAGGTTTCTCTATTGGATTTATCGGTTGAAATGTCAGTGTACTTACCAGAGATAATCTTACCTTTCCTGTTGAGCCACCAATCAACTCCAAGGAGCCTCTCTTCATCGGTGAAACCACCACCAATGTTGGTGATGATCTTCCTATCAGAAGATGCAACGAGGAGCCCACCGAGATGGTGTTCCCACTTGCTACCTTTCTTACCGTAGTAAGCGTCAATGATTTCAAACTCAGCTTCAGCTTCAGCCTTCATTTTAAAACCATTCAGGTTTCCGGATGAGTTATCCTTCCACATAAGCTTGTCGGCAAGCTTCAGCATTGCACCCTCATAATTGAGAGCACGGAGCTTCTTATAGAAGTCCATAGCAGCAGCATAGTTTTCAGCGTACAAGCTCCTGGTCAAGGATATGCTTGGTGGCTTGGTGTGAGCATAGTCACCGTAAGCCTTGAGAATGTTATCCCAGACTACGCCGTAGGTAACATTTGACTTCTTGGCCTGATACTCACTCTCTGTGACATAGCCCCAGGTGATGAATCGAATACGAGGGCCAACCAGAGCAGCTGTCTTTTCACAACCACGTACAATCTTCTCGATCAGACCATTGCCGGTCTTACGATCCAAATAGAACTCTTGTCCTTGTGAGTTGAGTGTTTCACTGATTACCAGCATTTCACCTTCAAGACGCACCTCTTCGAACAGTTTATCTTGAATACGTCTGACCCAGTCAAAGTCTTGCTCCAGGTTCCCAATCAAATTATAGACATTGCCTTGACGGCTGCAGAATGGGTTGAAGTGCTCAGCAGGGTCTTGCATATAAGCAAACCGGCCATCATTCTTGAGCTGTACAATCAGTCGCTCACCTTCGAGCTTCTCAGGATTCAGCTTGGCAAATGATGAGTACCTGTTGTAAGGCACTTCATAGATCAATCCCGGCATAGCCTTATTGAAGCTTTCTGTCTTGGCTCCAATCTTAAGGTCATGGTTAATGATCTTGTGGACGATCTCTTCGGTGGCCTCATCCCGACATAGACTGGATAGATAATCAATATCATTCTGTGAGGCACCATTTTTCTCAGCAAGATAATCCAATGCAACAAACAGATCAGAATGATCCTCTGCGTAGATGTCACACTTATCTGCGTTGAGGTTTAGAGCTGTCACGTTGTAAGCCTTACCCTGATCCAGGGCATACTTAGCAACTTTCTGTAACAGCGGGTTACCGGGCAGCTCTGCCTTCAGGATGGCAATCTTATCGTTCTTCCCTCCGGTACCGGCAATACGGTCAAATATTTCTACTATCTTATTCATCTTGTTCCTTATAGGCATTTTTCAGATCAATGAAAGTTCTGACATCATTTGGGTGCTCGATGGCAGTAAAACTACATGGGCCGTTGAAACCGTCCTCGGTGAGTGTAATACTACGCATATCAGCTATAGCATTTTCGCAGGCTTCTCTTGGTGAGTTAGCGTCAACTTCGATCTCCCATCTAACGGTGTAATTCTTTCTGTTTATAGGTGGTGTCAATATACATGCTCCTCTGTTGTGTCATATCTTCCTTTTGGTTCGTTAGAAGAGGGCACACTCACAAGTATCCCCTGTTGTCAGATCAACCTCGGTGTTTTGACACTGCTCACACCAAGGCACATCGTCTTCATCTTCCAGCTCGATTACCTCACATAAGTTCTCAGGGTACAAGGCTGCATCACATATTTGGCATATTGGTGGCCCTGCTTCCAGTAATGAGAAGAGCGTTGTTTGACTATCTCGATAAATCTCCTCGCTTTCATTGTCATGCTCTTCCTGTTGACAGGTAGGGCATATTGATGGAAAGGTGAATACTACATGGTCAGTGCGTACTTTTAATGGTGGCATTATACCTTCCTTTTCTTTTGAGTTGCTACGATGTGTATTCTAGGTGGGATGCGTGGGACATAATGGTCGACACTGGCCACCCCTAAGCAGAATAGCCCGATCAAACCATATGAAATCATTGTTACCTCTTGCCGTAGGTAGATTGAACTACCTACGGCTAATTGATAGGGTTAAGTTATTACTTAATTGGTTTCAGGCCGTAATTGGCCCATTGTAGAACGAAGCCCAGCATAGGCCAGAGCTTGTTTCTGATACGTTCTGCACATATCTCGTAACCAATTTGGTGGTCGTAGTTCTTTGGATCAACACAGCTTGATACCTCATACTGTACAAAGCCGGTACGTGGAGTCATCTTGACCATGGTGGTTTTCTCATCAAGCTGCATTGTGTCATACGCATGAGGCCCGAGGAACCTCTCTACATCAGCCTCACTGATCTTGGTTGGTTCATTAATCTCAAGGTGAGAGAGATCAAAGGCTTCCTTCGGTGACCAGGACTGATAACCGTCTGGGTATTCGACCAGATAACCAGGTTTATGTGCATCTTCTATTTGGGCTAATGCACCGATGTCACCTGGTTGAACACGCCCTTTTAACTGGTTAAACTCAGCCAAAGTCATGGCCTTGCCCTTTACTGCTTTAACTGCAATGTACGTCTTCAATCATTATCTCCTTTATAGTTATGATTGCACAGTCCATACATATCAGATCGTTGTTATACTCCTGATCTGATATGAGGCTGTATTCGAGATCGCTCTCAGGGGTGGCGTCAATGTGGAATTTCTCTCCACACTGAGCGCATTGAATTATTTTCATTTAGTTCCTATCCAAAGGTGCGTATTAGGAGACCATTCTGTAGGCCACGGTAAGCCATGAGCGCATCTGCGACATGCTCAAACTTAGTGGCCACATTTCCGAAGTTATGCTGCGGGTACTTAAGTCGTGCCCAATCCATTACTTCTTCTTTGGTTCCAGTCATACGGCCAAGAGTAGCCTTCTTACTATCCCCTGGTGATATCCACTCAAGGGGAAGATTGAAGCCTGTCACAATTGCTGTGACAGTCGCTACTGCTCCGCCTAATAGTTTGGCAGAAATGGCACTTTGGGAACCTGACGGTAACTCTCCGAGGAGACCTTTCGGGTTGTGTTTTTTGATAACATTAATAAGTTCACTGGCAAGCACTGCACACTGCGCTGCATAGTCATCACTGACCTTCACGCTTTTTCGTGGATCTTTCTTGGTGGTAATAGTACCCCACTCAACAATTGATCCTTTTTGCATTGCTACCCAGCCCAAGTTTCTAAATGCTACATCCATGACTACAAGCATACGTCTAAACCACACTCCTTTAGTCTAAGTTTGACTGTACGCTCTACTCCGGTGCGTAATGTTTCAACGTCCCTGCCTGTGGCTAGAGCCAATACATATGAGAGTACCTCCCACTGTTCGGTGCTTCCGAGGTAGAGTACAGCAAGGCATAACTTAGCATCCTCTGTTTGATCACCTGTGGTGTACAGAGCTACCAGTTTTGGAACTACAGCCAAGGGGATAGCGATGTGTCCTCTCTCCATTTGAGACATGAACGCACCGGAATACCCCAGCTTGGTTGCAGCTTGTGCTTGTGCGATCCCAGCTCGTGTTCTCGCATTTTTTAAGATTTGTCCTAGTTGCCATCGGTTGATGGACTTAACATTGAGTTCTTCTGTTTGCTTAGGCATGACATTAAGTAATAAGTTAAGATTAATCTTGTGAGGGTTAACCTATTACTTAATTAATGTCTCTAGGTCAACAGTTATGTTTCCAACGAGGGCTACCCATAAATTGAATGTGTGCCTCATTGCAGGCAACCATAAGTGAGAAGTAGATAGCTCCTAGATGAAGATTGCCTTTAGGGAAGCCAGGTATAACTTCACCGTCATACCTCTCCCCTTGTACATAAGCTATGGTGTGGCGAATGGTTGCTTCCAGCAGCCGCTTATAATCACCACCGAATCCCTGTTTCCAGTTATCCCGGGCATACTTCACAACACCATATTGCAGAGCCATACAGGCTGGAGCTAAGCCAACAGAATCAGATACACGAGTCATCATTTCTTCAATGGCTTTGATGTCCTCTGATGCCTTCTCTTTATTGATCAGGTAGTGACAATGTGAGATGATCTTCTTGAAGTCCATTACAGGAAGTCTATCTCGTTTCCTGGCTAAGTGTTGATCCAATAGATCCAAGGGAATCAGTGAGTACTGCGGCTTGGTGGTATCATGCTTGGCAGCTTGTTCTACTGGCTCAGGTGCACTTACCCCTGTCGCTGGTGAAGGATCACCAATGCTGATGAAGTTCGGGATGTCGTCATAATTTATGCTTGGTACATTATTCATGAGACATCTCCTACTGCTTGTTTGGTTCCGGAGGATCCGAATCCTTGTTCGCCTCGGTTAGTTTCATCAAGCTTTGATACAAGGTTGAAAGTAGCATCGGCGTAAGGCTTAAGAATAATCTGAGCAATACGGTCTCCTTCCTCAATAAAAAGGGGAAGAGGGCCATTATTGTAGAGGAGGACTTTAACTTCCCCTCTAAAATTGGGGTCAATAACTCCAGCACCCGTTTCGATTTTAAGCCTGAAAGCCCAGCCTGAACGAGATTCAATTTTGCCGTACCATCCAGGCGTGATAGCCATGAAGAGCCCTGTACAGACCTCTTGTGAGGTGCCAGGGTAGATCGTTTTCTGCTCGTTCGATGAGAGGTCATACCCTGCATCTCCTTCTTTTCCGTGGGCCAAGGGATATGGCCCGATGTACTTGATGGTCAATGGTGTCAACTGTGATTACTCCTTCTTAAGTGAATGGTTAATTGAGGCGTAAGTGTGCCATGATTACTTCTCCAACAGAGCCAAGATCTTTCTTGGATCGTATTTAGTGACTTTATAGTTGCCACATGTTTTAGGTTCCCGACAGTAACCACCCTGCAATACGCAGTTTGGTACCATATGTTCAGCGAGATCAGCATCGACCCATGCCATTGCATTTTGGATGTCTTGTACTGTCTCACGGGTTTCTTTAGACGCCTTGTAACAGAGCCGTTTGCCGGCCATTGCGATAATCGATTCAGCATTACACCAAATCCTCATATCTACAGGGGTGTAGCGGTCTTCTGCACCATCACCACCTCTATCACTACGCTTACTTGTGACAAAGGGTTGAGTGGTTACATGACGAACCAGGTGCACCGACACGAAGGTCGGTACGTCCTCTAAAAAGATCTCGAAGATCTGGGTTCTCATAGGAGAATGCATCCAGGTATAGATCTGATCCAGTGTAGCTGTGCTGGTGAAGCCTTTGTCCATTGTGGTGGCCAATGCCCTACGAGCTGCAGCCAGGTCTGTGTGCTTCGTTATTTCAACTCTCATGCTTTAACCTCAGCTTTAAGATCGAGTAGTAATTGAAAGAGGAACTGCCTTTCGTTGAATCGTTTGACCATTGCTGAGTCAATGGCACCGATGGCACCCATATAATTGCCCCGGGATATGAAATCCCGAAGCAGGCCATCACTGGTACTGGTTATCCCATTATCAGTGAGTTGTTTGACGTAATCTGACGGTTTCATGCTGCCTTCTTTAATTCATCAGCTCTTATAGCTTCTGCTATGCCTGCTGGACTTAGTTTATAGATGTGTGCTTTGGCTGCTTCTTTGATCTCATCAACTGTCATGTCATTTCTGGGAAGAGTCATTGCATCTTTCCAACATGGCCAGAAGATATCTAGTTCAGCATTAAGCTTGATAGTTGGGTGTTGTAATTCAGGCAGTTCCTGCCATCTCATACACTCGATCAGGTTCTTATTGATCCAGGCTGTAATCGCTGGGTTATCTGTCCACGAGAAGTAAATGGCATCATGAATCTGAGCACAGGGCATAATGTCGTACTTGTACTGAGAAGCCCATACCAGTTTCATAAATGCATTGGCTGCTCTGGTGTTGAGCATCCCGTAACTCTGAGTCTTTGCATTACCGGCAGACCGGCGTTCACCGGCCACCATACCAGTCATCTTATACTTGGTCTTAAGTGACTTCTTAAGTAGGGGTGTTCTGAGTCGGAGTCCGAAACATCCTTCGATATAACCAGTGTCATGAGCGTCATCCAGAAAGCTTTTCAACCAGGCCACAGATACTTTGTATGTGTCCAGGTATCGTTGCTCGATCTGTTGGGCTATTGCCTTAATGACACCGGCACTCTTCATGATTGTGAACCATGAACCTTGATACTGTAATGCGAAGGTAGGAGCCTTTGACTTCTGCCTCAGCTTACCATACAACTTCTTGATCGAATTGATTGACGCCACGGTATCGATGATATCGGGCATCTGATCTCTGAAGTAGTAGAACGTATTGAAGCAATGACTGTCGTAGCCATCAGTGTAGATCTTTATTTTGTTGGGGTCTCTGGAAAGCAATGCTTCAGTGACAGCTTCCAGGGCGCTGAAGTCGGCACCGCCAAATAACCACCCGTGACCGCTGATGAAGCAGGCTTTGATGATTTTTGCGTAGGTTGAACCCGAAGGAATGTTCTGTAAGTTTGGATCACTGCTGGAGAGTCGTCCGGATTGGGTACCTCCAAGGTTAAAATTGCCATAAAGTCTGTATGAGCCATCTGGTAACCTTTGTGCCTGCTCGAAGGCCGGTATGAAGCTACTGAGGATCTTCATCGCCTTAGATAAGCCGATTACATTCTCGAGAATGGCCTCATCGTCTGCGGTCTTTGCCAGCACTAATAATTTTTTGAGGGTTGCAGCACCTGTTGATGCCTCCTTGGTATCTGTGAAGTCAATGGCCTCGTAGCCCATGAAGTCATAGATCAGCTCCCTTAACTGGTCATTACTGTTGGGGTTAAAGGGGAACATCTCAGCTACTTCAGCATAGGTGCGTACCTTCTTCTTGAGCTTCTCATTCTCCTTAATCTGGAGCTTAAGAACACGCTCATGCTGGTAACTCTTGATGGTTTCATTGTTGGCAAGAAAGAGCACATGATCACGTACAATGGCCTGTAACTGTTTTTTGGCTATCTGTACTTTTTCTGGGTCAATTGGCATTCCTACCAGCTCTGTCTGGAGCAGTACCTTGACAGCCGGGATGAACAGATCGAAGTAAACATTCTCCTGTTTATCATCCAGCAGCATCGGTGTGTATTTGTTATAGACGAACCAGGTAGACAGGCCATCCATTAAGTTGTACTGAAGTAGATCCTTTGGATCAATCTTGGTGATATCCTTGATGTCTTCCTGAGCCCAGTTTCCTGCAAACTCTTGAGCCAGATCCTTCAGCCTGTAACTTGTCTTACCACACTTGTTGAGAGCCAGATAAGCAATGAGCTTGGTATCATGAATGCTCTGTGTCATTACATTCAGCCCATCCAATAAGCCACGGTAGTCAGCCAGGTCTTGCATGAATAGGGTGTAAATCATTACTTTCAGATCGAAGCCAGCATTGTGATAAATGAGCGTTCCTTTATACTCACGGAAGAATTTCACCAGCAAGGCACGGACAGCGGCGATGTCATGTTTGAATACCTGCATGTCCACGTTGAAAGCAACACCACAGCCTTCGTTCCAGCAGAATGTGATGGTTGCTACCCCGCACTTGTAGAACTTGAGACTGAAGCCTTCAATGTCACAGGTGAGGTGTTTATACTGATGCAGGTTGGCCAGCCAATCACCGATCTCAGCGACGGTACTGGGATAGTACTCTTCCTTGATAACACCTTCCCCTGGGGGAGTGTAGGTCTGAAGCATACTGTTTGCTAAGGTAACGAATGATCTGTCCAGCTTGTCTTGCAGATCGGGTGCATAGAGCAATGCCATATAGTTGACACTTAATATAACACTTAAGTGTTCAAATCCATCCAGCTTGCATGGTAGGCAATACCCGTGATGCGGTTCTGCGGTACGCTCTTTTGAGAGTACTTTGAAGTAATCGGAATCAGGGCACAGCAGCGTATGCACACTGTCTGGTAGATTCTCTTTAATATCAGCTAAATGCTCCTGAGCATATTTGACAGAAACCTTCTTCTTGTCATAGCTCAGGGGCAATAGCATGATGTCTTCCAGTTCGATCCCCAGGTCTACCAAGGGATTTACGTAGTGCTTCTCAAGAATCTCCCTGCTTTTAAAGGCGGCTTCTTTTACGAGAATCGCTACTTTGGGTGCATTCCCGTAATGAATGTCTATCATGAACGAATCATCTCCAATAATTGTAGTTTGATGAAGGCTTCCTCACCCTCACGGTGTAGCTTCTTAAACGCTTGCCTCTCCTGCGGTGTCAATGGGTTACCCCGGTCAAACATCTCATCAGAAGCTGTTAGAATATGTTGGGTAAAGTTACTGGGTACCAATGCCTTCACATCCCTTACCGAGGGCATCTCAATCACGATGGCAGCTAAATATTTCAGAGCCTTCTTGACGTAGTTGGCGCGTTCCTTCTGTTCGAGCTGTAGGGCCTGAAACCGTGGGTACAGATCGTTGTGGAGCTTCTTATTGAGTATTGTATAACCCACTCCATTGAGTTCCTTGGCTCGCCTGTTAATGAAGCCTGTGAAGTGCATTACACCTCCACAGTAGAAGCTGTGAGATACGTCACCGAGTAATTCAACATTGTCCTTGATCAACTGTTCGAGCTTAAGCCCATAGTTGTTGTTGGCCTCTCTGGTGACAACCTCACAGATATCGTCGTACATCATCTTTCCGTGTCTTGCTCTGTCATGCTGCTCTTTGGGTGATAGCATTGAATACACCTCCATATTTTGGTGGTAGTTTGCCGAACAGGATCACCCTCTTAGACGCACGAGAGATAGCAACGTAAAGCATACGAGCTACCTCATCAGCCACAGGGCATCTACCTATATCGTGTAGGTTGACGAACACGTTATCAAAGGATGAGCCCTGTGATTTGTGCACGGTACTTGCAAATACTGGACGTAGATCCAGCCACTCATCTCTAACGGTAAAGAACGCCTGCATCTCACCATCTCGCTTAAGTTTGTTCTTAAGCTTGGTTACAGCCGCTTGGTCATAAGGGAGAAAGAGATGAGGCCCAATACCTGCAAGCTTTACCTTGACTCCAGCTATACCTCTCAGGGACATCTCTTCGCCTACCTCAGATATACGCACCCGGGTGTCTGTACTGGCTACAGTGATGTTCTTGGATCGGATTACCTTGTTGGTAACCAGTTCCTCGTCCACCTCTACATATCCAGTCATTCCCCGTAGAGCACGGATGTGATTGTTGTAGATAACCACTTGCTTATTTGTCCAGGTCACTATACGAGCTGCATCCATACTGTAATCTGGTTGTGAGAACACATAGTTGACCATGTCCATGCAAGTGGCCCCATCGACATAAAGAATGTCAGTGCCATTGGCAGTCATCCAGGTGAACTTACCTGTCTTAACCATTTCCTTACATTGGGCACTCAGCTGAGCAATATCGCTGTTGTGGCGTACTACTTGGTTGAGTTCTACCTTTGGGCAGTCGAGAGCTACCATTACAGGGACTGGCTTCACAGCTACTTCACCAGGCTTTGGTTTTGGAGGCACAGGGATTAGTTGAAACTGGTCACCCACACATATGATCTTGCACTTAACCGTGGCATCATCCATGAGGGCATACAGCTCGTCACTCGTGAAACTGTACTCATCAATAATGAGCAGTTTGTTGTATACCCGCTCAAAGTCGCTGCCGCGGATAAAGCTAACTTCACCAGTGTCCCAGTTGTTCCGTGGCACCAGTTTGAGATATGAGTGACCTGTTCTTACTTCTCTCCCAGACATCTCGGAGAGGACACCACAGGCCTTATTTGTGGTAGCCACCATATCGATTTCCCATTTGTGAATACCATCGGTGCCACCAAGGATCGTAGCAAGCAGATCTTCTTTCAATCGGATCCGTTTGAGGAGGTTCTCCACCAGAGTAGATTTGCCTGTACCTGCGCTCCCCTGAATAACCAGATATTTACTGGTTCTATCGGAGAGCCAGTCCATGGCAAAGTCACATGCGTTTTCCTGGTCATCAGTGAGCTTGAACATTTTATTCCTTTAGTTGAATATTAAGTTGACGTATATATAGGTCTCTGTCGGTTTGTCCGACTCGGTATACTGATTGTTTCCCCTGCTTGTCATAGGTGGTGACTTTGAAATCCCAGTCCGCATAGAGCAGTATTGCAAGCAAGATACATATGAGTATGGGAGTTATTTCGCTCACAGCTCTACTCTTTGTTTTCCATGGGTTTACCTACGGTGACGTCATAGCCCATCTCTTCGATAGTGGCCTGAATGTCTTCAAGGACATACTCTGCATCCTTTGCTTCTAATCTCTTGATGGTGACGGTGTAATCAAACGTTTGCATTAGTCTGTAATCCAAGTTGGAAGTCGCATAAGGACTTCATTTTTAGGTAGAGGGCAGTTTTCAATCCACTCCATGTTGCCTTTAACAATCCAGTAATCTGGAGCAGCTACTTTGACTCCTTTGAACACGTTGAGCCGTAGACTCTTACCGACTCGTAACGACCTGGTGAGCATTGCACATAAGCGCATGAATGGTTCCACATCAGCCTGTTCATGCAGGGTGAGAGTGATTCCATCTACCCAGTACAGCACACGAAGGAAACCGAGCCAGTCATTCACCATTGCGGTGTATACGATGATAGGCTTTGAGGTGTACTCATCTATCAGGATCGTCAGGTTGATCAGGGATTCAACATATAACAGGGGCTCGCCTCCAGTGAGCATGACCACATCGTACTGTGAATAATCCTGCACAATAGGGAGGTTACTAATATCCTGGTCTTTATTGCAGCAGCCCTCACATGAGCGAGGGCAATCTTGGGTAACTACCAATCGAAGTTTAGACATAATTACATATCGTGGTGGATGATTCGGCCTTGAGGGGCAGTAAAGTCACGGTTATCCTGGATGATCCAGATGATATCCGTTGTCGTGGGGTATCTTTGTTCATCGAAGTACCCATCAGTAAATATCAGGGTGACCTCAGGTTTGTTCTCATTGATCCATTCAATGACTGGATCGATCTCGGTTCCACCGCCACCACCGAATTTGATCTTCATGATGTCAGCCGTATCGGTGATAACATCTTCTTGAAAGACATCGGTGTCGAACTGTATGAGCGTGATTTTGTCTGGATTAAGTTGTTCCTTAACCATCCATAAAGCTCGGTGGAAGATAGACAGGGTGTGGTCGTCTACTGAGCCAGATAGATCAAAGACGAATGCCAGATCACACAGAGCTTCACTCCGCAGTGTTGGCATGTAGATGTTTTGTTGGATGTAACGACGATTGGGTCTCCTGTAGGAGTAGTCGTCATATTTGTACTTGCTCATGTAGTTCCAGAGCATGGTTGGGAAATCCAACTGAGGGTTCTGCACCTTCTGAAGCAGTCGTTGAATATGAGCCGGTGCACTACCCCATGAGGTAGTCTTGTTCATCTCAGTGGCCATAGCAGCCTTGATCATGGTCTTTTTGATATGGACTTCAAGGGCATCGATCGCTCTCTCAGATCCAGCACCGTCACCAGGGATAGGTATCATATCCCCGTCACCAAGATCCCATGGTTTTACCTCATACTCGTCATGCAAAATGCGGTAGATCTCGACAGTGGCCATACCAATGAAGCGATCATCCCATAACCCACCCGAGGGTAGGGTGTAACCTGACTCAATGAGCTTAAGGTTGATCGCATGATCACCTGCTTCGTTCCACAGTTTCCATTCAATGGCCGGCTCAAATACTTTCCTATCAAAGAAGGGGAATGTGGTGAGGTGCTGATAGATCGGGTGACACATTTCATGGGCCACAAGACCGACAGCTTCATCCTCTGTTAACGCCATGAACCATGGGCCATTAACGAAGAGGGTTCTACCATCTACAGCAGCCGTCTTAATACGCTCTGTCCATTCAGTTTTCATGGAGAAGAGCATGTTGGCATAGTAGAAGGTCTCAGCACTGTTTGTTTTCAACAGCTTGTACTTAATCTTTTCGAGATAGTTTTCGTGCATGGTGTTCTCCTCGCTGTTCCATCTCATGTTTGAGATCAACCAGATCTTCGTAGTTGGTCATCCATGCAGGGTCAAAGTTAACTGGACGCTTAATGCGCTTTGATATTGTAGCAATCTCGCGCATTAAAGCCTCTTTACCAGTGTTAATATCGATGTAGGCCATTAGGCTAAGATCTTGGCATTCTTGGTTGCCCAGGAATCGATCTCCATTGTTGACATCAGCGTAGGAGTGCGATTAATCGCATCTCTCATACAGAAAGCTTGGAACTCAATACCGACACGGTGTACCCATTTCATGAGGGACTTAGCATTAGCCAAGGTCATGTTAGAGCCAACCATGGTAGCCAGTGCAGCAAGTGCCGCAGGCTCTTTAGGTATAATGATTGTGTCAGGTGCCTGAAGGACATCGCTAAAAGTGGCAAGGTCTTTGTAGATCTCTTCATAGGTGGTGTAGCTAATTGCAGCAGACACCCCAACAGTGCCAGCTAACAGTGGAAGGTTAAGTTCAGGGAAATTATTCTTCGTCACAATACGTGAAGCGAACTCCCAGGTGCGTGGACAAGGAAAGGTCTTGTCATCATGCATTGGGTCGAACTTATGAAGCATCGTCGGATTGGCATTGATGTAACCAATGATCCTGTTACTCCATCCCATCTTTCCGGCATGAGCAGCCCAGGGGTGATGATCCACTCCCAGTTGAAAATGAATGAGCCTGGATTGCATAGCAGTACCCGTTCGGGTGACTATCGCTCCATCTGTCATCAGGTTACCAGCAGCAGCAATAAAGGCCATTGGATGCAACTTCTTCTGGCCAATCATTCTGTCGAGGACAGGTTTATATGCAGCAGCTTGTGTGGCAGCCGGTGCAGAGTTAATCTCATCAAAGAAGATGATCCAACCAGCATAGAATTTACCAGTGCCTTTGCCATTGGCATCGAGGATCTCAGGGAGTGGTTCACCTTCTAAGGGGAAGATGTCCATAGGAGCATAAGAGCCTCTTCCATTGGTAACGGAGATACACCCATTCAGATCGACAGGATCCGATTGGCTGAGTCTGATGTCAATGACTTTGAAGTTCAACCTCTTTGCTAACGACCAGAGGATATTGCTCTTACCGATACCAGGTTCACCGTGGATCATGGGAACAAGCCCATTCCACCAGCAGGTTTGAATACATCTAGCCAATTCAATGGCATTTACTTTGACTACACGGCTCATGATTAAGTGGTTAGTTAAGGTTAATAAAAAATGGGTGACACCCTGAGGCATCACCCATTCTGACATTGTGCAAAAGCCACCGTAGGTGTCAGGTCTTACAGTTTTTCTAGCTCTGCTTTGATCTCGGCAGCCGTCATTCCGGTCAGTGCTTCCTGCTCTTTCGAGGCAAGGGCATTGATCAGCTCACGTCGACGCTTACGCTTCACAGCTTCGTCTGTCTTTGCAGCTTCTTCCTCAAGGCGTACCTTGATGACAGCTTTCACCAGCTCGAAACAATCGGTGATATGCTCATTGGCTACAGGTGCTACAGCGATGAAGCTTTCTTCCTGCAACTCCTTGACTTGGTGGTTATAAGATTTGGCCATCTCATTGAGCTGCTCGAGGGACGTGTCCCAGACATCTTCAATAGTGACATGGCCATTGTGTGCGCGGAACCGGTACTTCTTACGGGTTGCTTTGAGAAATAATGCTTCTGACATGGTGTTTCCTTTAAAATTGGATGTGATAGACTCGTGTGTCTGTATCGGTTGTGACCTCTACATATACGTGAGCCTCTTGAGTAGAAGAGAAACCGAGACCGCTGAGCTGATCCTCTGATTTCTCCACAGTGAGTTTGCCGCCAATTGTCTCGAATACCTTGCGGTGTTCGGACAGTGCAGGTGAGAGGTATTCATTGAAGAATCCCCGTGGTGTATCTGGATTGGTACAACCATCCAGGATGAAGAACATGTGCTTATTGCCTACGTTGGCACCATCCCAGTGGTTGGGAGAAAGCATCATCATGTTTACTTTGGTGAATTGATAGGTGGGTACTCCCCATACCTGTTCTGATTTTTGGCCTCCTTCTTGTCTGTCCATTGCTGGATTGACACCTGTGAGGACAACGCCTGCTTCTTTGGTGTACTTGAACGTCAGTGCAGTGACGCAGTCTTTGTGCCGCATTGTTTTGGGGTAATGACAGGTCACTTCGAAATCACCCAGTGCGAACTGGATGTCGAAACCAATGTGTGACTCATTACGTTTGCTGAAGTTGGTGACACGTACTACGTACTCACCTTCAATCATGTCACGGGCTTCCGGATAGTAGATATTCTCCACGGCATCCGTTTTAGCAGAGCCATGGTTGACATTCATATCCACATCCAACTCACCTTTGGTAAAACGTGATCGAGGGTTGCCATAGTAGATGGTGTCACCCTTTGGCTCAACAATACTCAGATCGAGATCATCGGTATTGAACCAGGCGAGAGAGCAGCGCAGGTAAGCGTCAACTCGTCCACCGGCCTTCTTAACCCTTTCCTTAATGGAGTCGGTTACGCCACCGGCATATGCCCATGAGAATGAGTTGTCCCATTTGAACATGGTAGGTGTAAACTCATCTTGGGCAGTGAGGAGACTGAACAGGTTTGGTTTATGCTTCTTCTCAACAAGCAGCCTCATACTGTTGGCTGTAGGGATGACCGCTTCGATAAAAGCATTGATGGTGCAATCCTGGGCATTGAGCTGACGCGGGTTGATTGTTAACTCGTTCTTGAGTGTAGCGAAGACATCAAAGGTTTCCTTGGCTCGGTCAACGAAGATCAGGTTATTGACACCAACATCATCCTTTGTAGCAAAGCGTCTGTTCAATGAGTTGGTGTAACCCAGTGCCTCGATGACAGCTTTAGCCTTCTCCAGGGAAGCTTTGGTAACCACTGCATTGGGCCTCTGATAATTCTGAGGCGCCATCATGGTGTCAAATCTACGAACAGCTTGATCCTCATCCATCCCTCCGGACAGATCCATCAGTAGAGTACCGATAGAGGAGTTCTTGATATGAGCTACAGCACCACTTGTCTTGATTGAGAACAACCAAGCAAAGTTATCCTGTTGAGCCTCATTACGACAAGCCTTGTACATTTGCTGAAGGGCATCAAAGGTATTGACGACACCTTCATGCTCTTGGCCACGATAGAGTTCATTGGCTCGAATAAGCTCAAGAACTGTGTCCACAGCTTCTTCACTGATCTCCTTGAGGGCACGAAGGAAGACCATTTTACTGGTAGTGATATCATTCTTGTACTTACCAATGTCACCAGTATGAATAGAGCATGACGGTGTTGGAGCGTAGAGGTGTGCATATGTCTCAGTGGTTCCATCCTCTTCAAGTTTAACGTTGAAGTTAACACCCATGTTACGCTCTTTGGTCTTGAAGATACCAACGATTGCATGACTCTTTACCTCTCTTGCCAGGTTGCCAGCAACATGTACAAAAGGTGAGGTGGATGTAAGCTTAACATCCCAGATAGAGATGAGCTTGCCATCGACTATCGTGACCACGTTGCCATAGTTCCGGATGAATGATTTACAGCAGTTACAATCGAACTCACGGTTGGTACGGTAGATTGGATTGGTTCCTTCAGGGAAGCTACTGAGATAGGTTTCCCACATACGGTCTTTAACAACACCGGTATGGAAGAGGACATTGTTGATGAGAGCCAATTCATTGATCTTGGCCTCTACTGCTAATTTGAATTCGGTGAAATCTGACATGATGACTATCCTTTAGAAGTTGAACTTCTTAATAAGTGACTTAAGTGAGTATGGTTGGTAATGCCCTTCCATACATATATTGAGTTGCCTGTTGTGTTCGGGTAGAGCCTCATGAGCATGGTGCATTCCTTTATGAAGATGCCCATGGATCTGGAGGTCATGTAGACCATCTGCATGATGAGGACAGTGTGAGAAACACAGTCTCTTGCCCATGTAGACCATAGACAAACTGCTTCCTACAAAATCAAAACCACGTTTCAGGTAATACTCTGCTGAGCGGTCATGATTACCAAGGGTGAGCCAGAGCTTTCCTTTACAGTGTCGCCTTAATGTTCTCACCCATGAGACAGAACCATCGCCACCAAAGGCAACATCACCAAGACAGATGAGGATATCATCCTCTTTTACAGTGTTGTAGATACCCTTCAGGATCTTCTCTTCAAAGTATCTGGGCCGGTGCCCTGCGGTGACTATCGCCTCATGCCCTAAATGTAGGTCAGTTATTACCCAGTAGTTCATTTACTTCACCTCTCTGCATGGGTAGACCAGTTGGTAGCTATTAACTCCCCCCTGCCTACCCAAATTGAATTGGAAAGCACTGCATTGATGTTCCTCTGACCAGGTCTCGCCTATGTACCCAGGCCCGTCGCTTCGTGCCCAGTAGAACTGTGCGTCACTGTCCCAACCTTTACCCGGCATAACTGTGATGTGCCTGAGGTAGTATTTACCTCTTATTGGTGTGTACATGTTGGTTCGTGGGTCTTTGTGAAGAGACATCTCCTCCCACCATTCTTCAATTACGAGCTTGGTTTTCATTGGCGATGATTCCTTTGAGTTGGGCACCGGCACCAATGAGGCCATTGTGCTTTGCTGATCGGTCATCATAGTGCTGACCGCAGTAATAGTAGAGATCCAGTGATGGACTGTAGCTCATGTCATGAGTGATCTTCTTCCAGTCTTTTGCGTATTGGCGTTTACTCATGCAGCTTGTTCCTTAGGCACGATTGCACCGAGCACATTGATGTCATGTTCCATGGCACATTGAGGACAGAGATGGGTTCCCTTCCGATGAGCCCAGTGGTAGATCTGTGCTTTGGCATTGGCTATCTTGAGTGAGTGGGTCTGTGCATCGATGATTTCAAAACAGTTTGGGGTGTCACAGCGCAGAATGATGGCTTTTGAATTGGACATGGTAAATCTCCTACATTAAGTAAATGGTTAAGTTAGACTATCGGGTCAACACCCTAAAAAGGGTCTTTTTTGCCCTAGTCAGTATATCGGAGTTGCAACTTCTGCTATCCTCTCGAATGGAGTAAAAAAATGATCACCAAAGCCACCGTAGGTGGCCCTGATGATCTAGGATTTAGCAGATGCTGTACTCTCCTTGGAGGATGTGAGTTGATAAGTCTGTACTGAGCTTCTCGACGCGAATGATATCACCACTGATCTGGGACAGTATGTGAGACAACACCTCACTGTCGGCCAGCTCAGCCATGATCTCAACATAAGTTTGTCGCATGGTCTGTACGTGGTTGGCATGACACTTGAATTCGTCATGGATGAAGAGGATTGGGAAATAATCCCGGGTAAGAGTGCGCTCGATCAATACTTTGAGTGCTTCGAGGTAATCGGTAGAGTACTTACAAGCTTCCTCAACTGAGGTCACATGTACGATACCTACGAGGCTCATGAAGCCTGATTCACGCCATAGCTCTTCGATACGCATGTCACCCTTGGCTGTGCCAGTATTCATCAGTAGGGCAATGTTGATATCATCAAGGGCTAACTGCATGTAGAATGGTGTATAGTTGCAACGTCTACCCATCTCACGAACCACAAGGGCATCACAAGAGTGAATAGAGTTAGCGGCATTGGCAACACCGGTCTCAGTGCCACAGTTGATCTCGTGGCGATAGGTGATTGACATCTCTTTATCAAGTTCTTGGATCTTGATTTTAGAGTCTTTTGGGATCATTACAGGGCAATAGCAGTAGTAACCATCAGCCATGTACCAGTCATGAGCCAAGGTGAAAGGCTTCCATGTATGCACCAGGCTTTCCAGTAGCTCAAGCAGTACTGGTGCTACCTCATCTACAGCCTTAAAGAAGGTATTGTATTCTTCAGTACCTTCACCATATACTTCCTTTGGCTTAGCTTGTGAGCCATAGCACATAGGCATGAAGGCATCCTTCACGTCATCACGGGCTATATCTACTTCTGCACCCATTATACGGGACATTACGCTGGTATTAAGTGAATATATATCACCTCGTTTCTTGCCAATAAGCCCAGTGTTCTGAGCAGTTATGAAGCAACCTGTGAGAGCTGCCATGATCTGTGGGCCTGAAGCAGCAGCATCAAGTCCAACAAGGTGGCCGGTTTCCTCTCCACGTTCAACAGCACGCAAAGCTAAAACAGCAGCCAAGTACAGTTCAGGCTTATCAGCCTCATCAGTGAAGTCTTCGAGATTAGCATGTCGTGCATCGACCCAGTCCATACGGGTGCTGTAGAGTTCTTTGTCTTCGCCATATTGATTGGCAATATCGATCATCAGGTATTCGTATGGTGTGTAGGTGGTCAGCATTATTAATTCTCCTTAGTGTTTAGTAGTGAACATCGCTTTACAGGCTGGGCAGGGCACTTCAACGTCCTCTACCTGTTCTGTGTATGAGCTGTCCAAACCCATGTGATAGCCACAGACACACTCGTATACCTCGATCTCATACTGATTTGTAATAACTGCTTCAATGTAACCTTTCATCATTTATCTCCAGATGTGTGCAGCGGCAAAGATTGCCACTCCTATCATGTCACAGGTCAACTCTACCTCTGATTGAGGTGACCAGTTATTTCCGAAGTACGCCGTTTGACCCACCATCCATAAGGCACAGGCCAGCATGAGAGTCATGTTCATTAGTCGTTGTTCTCCGAGTAGTTGACTGCATTATGGTATTTCTTATGGGTTAAATTCCACATAGGTTTAGTAATATCTGCTACATGGCAATTCCTGGCCTTGGATACTCCAATCTTCTCCAGGTACCCGTGCAGTGCTATACGAGCTACCTCAAGAGCATCCAGATCAGCCTGTGGTACGAGCTTGTACTCTTTCATGACTTCTTCCCCGTCCAGTTCATGGCCCGTTTGAGGTTCTTAAGTGTTCGCTTATGAGCAGCCTCATGCAATTTGATCTGAGAGCCCTTGGTAGGTGGGTAGTCTCCATTAATGAATCCTTGTGGTCTCACCCACCTCATTGTAGGGCTCATACCTGGAGCCTCCATGAATACAGGCACCTTGGCCATCTGACGGAGCTGCCTGATGTATTCAGCGTGCTGGTTCATCTTGCCTGAGCCTCTACCACCACATACCAGTACCTCTGGAGCTGTCTTGAAATCAACGAGATGACCAGAGAGGCCATCGATGCAAAGAGCATCTGGGCCTACAATGTTGGTTGCATCATGACTGTGTCCCATGCCTTGCCCTGATACGGCCAGGTTAATCCCATACTGTCGCACGGGGATATTGTTACGATCTATACGCTGCACAGCAGTATTCACTGGGCATTCTGCAGCCAGTTCAATTAGTTCATCAGTTGGTTTTGACATGACTTAAGTTATCCCTTAATTGTATGTATTCACTCATGGTGATCATCACCGGTTCTTTATGCACTCGCATTCCACAGACCAACACACGCCCATTGGCAATGATAAACTTATCATTGCCAATCCATTTGGTTACGGGCTTTGACTTGAGCTTGCTGCCCATCAGGCCACCTGTGAGTAGTATATGCGAAGGTCTTCTTTCATCTTTTTCAGTAAGGTGACAGGCAACATACAGACTGCTGTTCCATCAGCAAATCCGGATAGGTCTACCTTGTTGCCTTCCATGTCACGCAACCTGCCTGCTACAATCTTCAGTTGACTGCTTGGTGGTGTCCAGATGCTGAATGGTTTAACATCGGTCATCGTTCTCATTGTGGAACTCCAAGGTGTTTGCTGTACTCCCACGAGGTGCAGTGAGGACAGGTATAGTCTGGGTGTTGCTCTTCCATGTTACCTACGAACCAGACTCTTTCATCACAGTTGGAACATGTGACAGAGCAGGTCTGGGACTCTATGGTCTCGGCTGTATAGCCTGGATATTGTGCGAGTAAATACTCTTGTGTCATTGGCTCAGTTCTCATTCTCCATCCTCTCTGATATCGGATTTACATACTGGGCATGGAATACATGCCACCATTCGGTCACCATTCCAGTGGAAGGTGTGCTCGTTGTTGTCGTCCGAGGTATGTTCGGGCCAGTTGATCTTGTCACCATCTATGATGACACCACAGCAGTCACAGCTCAGGAGCTTCATGAGTCCAGTGCCTCCATGACTGCCTGTGTCATTGCATCGTTGAACATTGCAGTGATTTCATTACGGCCCCAGCTCGTCTTAGCCTGCAGTTTCTCAAAGAATATTGTTCGTGCTCGTACCAGTATTTCGGCTGCTTTCATGTTGTTTCTCCGTCGATTTTTAATAGGTTCATTGGTTTGATTGGGCCGAAATATGCGTCCATCCACCTGTTGTGGCGTCGGTCAATCCTTTCGATTTCAAGCTGCATCGATGCCAGCTTGATCTTATATTCGATCTTGTCATTCCAGGCGTGGAAGCTACAGAAATGCCGGTAGATCAATACAGGTGGAACCTTTACCCACTTGGGGTAGTAAGAGCAGTAGTGTGTGTCCTCAAATTCGGCCATGTGCCTACAGAGGTGGCACGCTTTGTTGGTGTGGTTCATCGTACATTTTCCTTGATACATCGTTTACGGTTTTCAATCACATCAGCAGCATATGCTTTGGCGCCATCAGGAGTTGGGAAGGTCTTGTCTAAGGTGAGCCCTACGATCTCACGCAGATACACACGGTTACCATGTAGGATATTGATCGTTGGAACGAACACACCCACCTCAACCTTCCTGTATGATGGTTTGATTACTTGGTTGTTAGCTACTGCCCAATTGAAGGCCAGCATGACACCGTTGTTTAGGGGAAATACCTCCATTAACGCACACTCCTCTCTATTTTTATTGGCTCAGTGTTGGCCAGTTGAACTACGGCTTTCTTGAAGGAACTACCTTGTGTTGAGATGTGATATCCTCTGGCATAGGTTCGTCCTCGTTTACAATAGTTGTGTTCAAGGTGGAATCTGTTACCGCCCTTAACTGTTTGGATGTACGCACGATATGATGTGTGAATGAATTCTTCCCACTGCTTCTTCTGCTTCTCTGTCTTCAGCTCTTTGGCTGGTCTCTCGGTATAGATCCGGAGTAGCTCGACATTGAGCTTGAGTGGGATGGCATTCATCCTGTTGATGTGATCAAGACAGATGTCCTCATCATGATAGTTGTGCTTACCACCCAGCAACAGTGACCTGTAATCGGCTGGGTTGTTGTTATCGAATGTTGGTATCTCTTCAGTATGAATACGGAAATCATCTGGCTCAGGTATGTCAGTGTCGAGTTCGAACTTGGTACCGATCATGTAATATGAGTCTGATGCCGTTCTCCACATATCGAGTAGATCATGCTTGACCAGGATGGCTATCACCTCTCCTGCTGTCTTGACACGATCAAGTAGCTCTTCATGTGGCATTCTGCCTGATGTAATACCCATCAGTGATTGGTATGTTGTGCCATTCTCTCCGAAGCGGAGCACGGCTGTGAATATGCCAAGTACTACTTCATAGATCTCGTCATCCTGAGGGTTCCACGTATCAAGACGAATGGCCTTTGATTCCCAGTAGCACTGATTAAGCCAGTGCTTAATACCCTCAATGGAGTGACCGATCTCTTCGATACCTCCACCTTCGAGTATCATCTTCTGTACGTAGAACTCATCTGATCTAAGCATTTAATATTAGCCTCATTGTGAAGTAGGCCCATGAGCCTATGAGTATGATTAAGGACACCCAGATGTGAATACCAATCCAAAGGCTGGTACTGGGTGTGTCCGTTTCCTGCATTGACATTAGCAATGAGGTGAGGGATAAGGCGTTGATTACTAAGATGATTATGAACAGTTCAATCATTTGATCCCCTTGTAGTAGTGACCATCTTCGCAGTTGAAACGTAAGATGTTCTCACAGTGGGTTGGTGACAGGTCACAGAGATGACAGTCCATCTCGCCTTTGCCATCCACCCAGGTGTTGTCACACTCTTTTAGATTGAGCTGACTCAGCCTGAGTGCCTTACGCTTCTCAGCCATGGCATCTTCGACATAGTCAACGATTGGTCTATTGGCTTCACAGTCGATACTCTCCTTGATGGACATCTTGTTAAGCTCTTTGATTGAGTACACTTTCATCTATCTCCTTACTTAAGTGATTACTTAATGTGTGCTATTTACTGATGGGTATACACACCCTCAATGGTATGCATGTATTTTGTTAGGCTGGCACATCGTTGATATCATAGATACATACCAACTTGTTCAATGACTCCATATACTTGATCATGTTATTGGTTCAATCCTTCAGCTATTAACCTGGTTAAATCTAATGGAATACCTTGTGAGTTCAGGTAGTTCCTTACATGCTTACGGTATGTGGTTGTCTCTACTTGCTGTGCATCGTATGACTCAGCTTGTTCAATAGGTATGTGGAGCTTGTTACCATCTGGGCGCAGAGACCTACAAAGGGTGTAATCGTCATTCATTGACTATCTCCGAGCGGTTGTTAAAAGAATGTGAGACCTACCCCGAAGGATAGATCTCACGATTGAATTAGAACATATCAGCACTGAGTGCAGGTGCTTCGACAGCTGCCTTGATCTCATGAACCTTGACGGTGACTTCCATCATGATTGTGATCTCTTTCTCTGGTCTGGACTCAGCCAACTCGATGAGCTTACGCTCTGCAGCTGAGGTATATTTGTTATCAAAGATGGCGAAACCTCTGAACTTGCCATCTACAGTGCCATCAGATGTGGAATGAAGTACGACCTCTCCATTCTTGTTCATCGCCTTCCAGTTGAAGAACCCGAGAACAGGTGTATTCTCTTCAGTGGTAGTGGTGGATTTAGCTCTGGACTTCTTTTCTTTAGTAATAACGGCCATGGTGATTCTCCTAGATTAAGTGATAGATTAAGTAGATCAAATTGGAACTCTATATAAGCTCCATCTTTATCGGCGCAGCCGGTGAGAGCGTCAGCGATATGGGATGATTAACCCCAGGACACAGACTCTCCATTCGCATGAGCCCAGGTCAGAATGCCCTGTAATGCCTGTGCACGGTGATCTTGTGGTTGATGAGCTATGAGCTTGGCTATTGCCAGATTCATGTTGTGGTGCTCAATACAGCCACAGTGATCGCCCTTACCATCTCTGGTGAACAGAGCAGTGAGTGGCCAAGCGTTGGGGTTACTGAACTGTGCCTCATGTTCGATACGCTCAATGACCACCTCACCAGTGCCATTACAGTCTGAGCAACCTGGAATAGGTACATCATCTTGAGGCATACAGAAGCAGTTATAAGTCTTGAAGAATACAGGGCTATTTGAAGCTGTGAATGCTATGGACATGGTATGAACTCCTATACCCCACAATTAAGTGAGGTATTAAGGTGGGTTATTGTGCTTCGCTGTGATGTTTGTGTTCAGCTTCACAGTAGTCTCGGTAGGACTGGTCATCTGCCTCAGCTTGAGCTTTGGCCTTCTGTAGATCAAGGATGAGCTGATCAATCTCACGCACATTGAGTGCGACATAACTGGTCTTGTATTTCTCACCATCCTTGCGTATTTCCTGGATGATTGTGACATCATCCTCAGGCCATGTGCAGAGGACTTCAGTTGTAACAGTGTATTTTGGCGCCTCGGTTAAGGTCTTACCCTCAAGCATATTTGCCATTGTGAGGTCTCCTAATAGGTGATGCCGGTAATGATCACGGCAATGAGTGTGACGATGTACCAAGCCCACCAAGGTAGGCTCAGAGCGTCATTGATTAATTGGTTCATGGCATTACACTGATCAACTGAAGGAGATAGGGTGATAAGATTAAGCCAGGTATTAACAACATCATGAAATAACGCATTGCGTCTCCTTTATACACTCAACAGATTAACTGTCAAGTGTTTTAGATTAACTAAGATAACCACAGTGGTGTGGATGAGTTTAATACTGAATACTTACGAATGGTTCTGAAGAATGTCCAACGAACAGGCTTGCACGATGGACGAGTGGATGTGCCTTTGACACAACGAGTGGAACGTTTGAGATTAGGTGCAATGATAGACATGGTGCTACTCCGGTTGAGATTGATAGATGATAAATGAATGCGTATTCTTAAAGCCTCGCCAGGCTGGGATGTGAGCCGAACACTCACCAATCTACGAAGGTCATCAGCCTTCATGTTTGCCATTACCGGCAACTAGGTGAGAGTTTAGCCTGAACTCACAAGGGTGCTGCACCACAGATGTCTCGCTTCGGCAACATGCAGATTGCCAAGCGTAGGAGTCCAACTACTCCACCCTGATCGACACAGTCGATGAACAGAGCAGAGCAGTACTAAGCACAACGCATCAGTAGTTAGGGAACAACAGGCTTAGAGTATCGGGTGTGTATCGGGAGTGATGAGTGATATGATATGATATCATGTGGTATGATATACCTAGATACTTAGCTATTTGAGTCAGAATGATACCACCATCCCCTATAAGGATGATGTGTGTAGTGTGAGGTGAGTGTGACCAGCTACGCTGTGAGTGAGCAGTGAGTACCCCTTACTCTCTTATGATCTTACTATCTTAGTGTGTATGTGTATGTGTAACAAAGGTAATGGTACACCCCGAAGGATGTACCAAGTGGAAGGTTATACTTCCTCCTTAACACGGAGGTCTTGAGCTACGTCAGCGAGTGCAGCAGAGCCTTCGATCATTGCTTTGTCGAGGTTGTCACAGATTGCATCAATAGCAGTGATTCGTTTACCGAAGAAGTTCCAGAACAGAGTCCAAGATTTACGCATAGTTATCACCATTGAGGTAGAGGTTGAGATAGATGGGGAGAGTCCCATGTTTCTTAGCGCAGCTAATGATGATAGGGGGGGGTATGTTGGTAATGTGTGCTGTGGACAGTATGTAAGCGTACTGTCTCTTATACACATC
>FLOH01001094.1_pt1 | contig 44815 bp, 37 predicted proteins | sample 756751 | NCBI WGS metagenome assembly FLOH01 (sample SAMEA4026879, study PRJEB14308) | marine metagenome | biome: coastal water; material: water | depth 74 m
CACGCGGGCGGCATTGGCAAGGATGGCGGCGCAGGAAACAGGATTGCGCTTTTGCGGCATGGCCGAAGAACCGCCACGCCCCGGCGCTGCCGGCTCCGCCACCTCGGGGGACAGGACCGCAATACCGCGGCCCTTTTTTAAAAGCGTCCCGGTCAGCGCGCCACAGACCTGCCCCGCCTCGACAACCCGGTCTCGCGCCCCATGCCAGGGCATGGGCGGCAACGGCAGCTTGAGCTCCCGCGCCAGGGCGCGGGCAACCGCCGGCGCCTTGCCGCCAAGAGAGGCCAGAGTTCCCGCCGCACCACCGAACTGCAGGACCAGCACGCGCGGGCGCAACTCCACCAGCCGCGCCCGGTGGCGCATCAACGCGTCCAGCCAGCCCGCAGCCTTGAGGCCGAAGGTGATGGGAAGTGCCTGCTGCATCCACGTGCGTCCAACCATCGGCGTGGCGCGGTGCTTGCGCGCCAGTGCCGCCAGTGCCGATTCGCATTTTCGCAAATCGGCATCCAGCAAGCCGAGCGCGGTGCGCATTTGCAGAACCAGCCCCGTATCCAATGCATCCTGGCTGGTCGCGCCCCAGTGAACGAAACCGGCAGCCGTCTTGTCCTTGGCCGCAACGCGAGCAGTCAACGCAGCTTGCAGGGGGATCAGGGTATTGCCCGCCTCACGCGCAGCCGCCCCCAATGAATCGAGATCATAGAACGAGGCATCACATTGCCGTGCGATGGCGCGCGCCGCCTTGAGCGGGGTCACCCCGGCGCCGGCCTCGGCCCGGGCCAGGGCGGATTCGAAATCAAGCAACCCCTGCACATGGGCACGGTCGGAAAAGGCCTCCGCCACATCGGCGCCGGCAAAGATTTGATCAAATAATGACAATGCCGCCATCCCGCCTTTCCCGATCTCAGGCGTCAAAGAAGACCGTTTCTTGCGGCCCCTGAATGTGAATATCGAAATGATAGACCACACCACCCGGCGCATCTTCCCGCCGTGCAATCAGGGTCGGGCGCCGCGCCGGCTCAACCACGGCAAGAACCGGGTCTTCGTCGTTGGCCGCGACCTCGTCGGAGAAATAAACCCGGCCAAAGGCATGGGACTGCATACCGCGCGAATGGATGATGAGGCTGATGTGCGGCGCCTGAAGACGGTTGCCCTGCCCCGGCACCCGCCCCGGCTTGACGGTTTCAAAGGTGAAGCGCCCGTTGCTGTCGGTCATGCAGCGACCGAACCCGCTAAAGGCCGGGTCGAGCGCAACCGAGTCGCGGTCGTCGGCGGGGTGACGGTAGCGTCCGGCGGCATTGGCCTGCCACACTTCAATCAGGGCATCATCCATGGGATTGCCTTCGCCATCGAGCAAGCGCCCGGTCAGCACCAGCCGCTCCCCCTGGGTTTCCGGTCCCGCCAGCACGTTACTGGCGACCCCGTTCCGTCCATAGGGACCCGGCGTCAGGCAATAGGCGAAGTAAGGGCCAACGGTCTGGCCCGCAGTTTGGGTCATTTTGCGTTCAGTCATCTCAACCCACCATCGGCGTGGCTTTCGAGCCGCGCAGAACAATATCGAAAATGTAACCGAGCGCGAAATCCGCCTCGGTCGTTTCCACGGAATAGCGCGATACCAGCCGGTCGCGTGCCGCCGCATCGGGAACGCCCATGAAAATGGGGTCGAGCGGCAACAGGGGATCGCCGGGGAAATACATCTGGGTGATCACGCGGCTCACGAAGCTCGGCCCGGTCAGGGAAAAGTGGATATGGGCGGGGCGGAATGCCCGGTCGTGATTGGCCCAGGGGTATTCACCGGGGCGAATGGAATAGAATTTGAAGCTGCCGTCGGCACCCGTAAAAAACCGTCCCGCGCCAAAGAAATTTGGATCCAGCGGCGCATCGTGACTGTCCACCTTGTGAACGTAGCGTCCGGCGGCATTGGCCTGCCATATCTCGACCAGGGTATTGGCCACGGGACGGCCCATTTCATCGAGAACCCGCCCACTGACGACGATCCGCTGGCCCAGGGGCGCACCGTTGACGGCCCCGTTTCGAGTCAGGTCGGAATCGATCTCGCGCACAGCATCATGGCCAAAGACCGGCCCCGTCATCTCCGACAGGGTCGCGGGCAGCGGCACCAAGGGCTTGCGCGGCGAGCGCATGACTGTGGATTTGTATTCAGGGCAGAGATACGGCGGTTGCACAGTCCAGTCACGGGACTGAAGGGCATCTTCTTTGCTCACGGTTTCCCCCGATAGCCAATTTTATTAACGCCACCCATAAGTGACATGATCTCCGCGCAGTGCCCTATAACGGGCTCACTGGCGCGAACCCTTAGACATCGAACATCTCATTGTACCGATATTTTTCGCCTACATCAGTGCAAAGTTGGCGCCGGAAAAGGCAAAAAGGCAAAAAAGAACCCCGGCAGCTCGCCTGCGCCCCCCGCGCCGGCCACCCACCGGGGTCCCGTACCGTTCCCTAAGTTACTTCTTTTTCTTCTTCTTCTTTTTCTTCGCCTTTCGGCAGTACTTCGGGTCGGTAAACTTGGCGCACTGGGTGCCATTACGCGCCAGCGCGGCGTTGGTGATATCGACGACCTTCTTCGGCACCGACAGCATTTCGCCGATCATCTTCTGCAGATCGGTGCCGCCCAACGGATCGAGATCAAGCTTGAGCCGCTCCGCATCGGCACGAAAATCGGCATCCTTCATGGTCGCATCAAAAGCCGCGCGCAGGGCTGCCAGGCGATCTGCCGGCACCCCCCGGTTGGTCAAAATCGGCCGACCGACGGAGGCCACCTGCCCCATCAGGTTAAGCACGGCGCGCTGGTCGTCATTTTCGGCAAGGTCCACAAAGCGCGGCACATTGGGCAGATCGGGATGCTTTTTCAGGCTGTTCTGGATCAGCAGCACGACCTTCTTTTCCTTGATCCAGTCGGGGTGATCGAACTTGATGTTCGTCCAGGTGCCGCTGCCGCGCACATCGATTTCACCACGGTCGAGCGCCAGATCCACCTCATTGCCGCCCTTGTAGCCAATGATGATCTTAAGCTTGGTACCGAACAGGTAATTGGCCAGTGCCGGGTAAATGAAATTGGCCCCGGTCGAGCTGGTAGCACCGACGATCAGTTCTGTCTTGCGGGCATCGAGCAGCGATTTCACGCCCTTGCGGTTCGACGCCACCATGACGCTGACGGGCTGGGTCGGCGTGCCGATCCAATTGAATTTCGACGCATCGTACTTGACCCCGCGCTGACCCAGGAGCTGAGCAAAGGCCAGGGTCTGCGACAGGGCCGCGATCACCGAGCCATCGCGCGGGCCGGCATTGTAGAGCGAGTTGGCGGCAACGCGGCCCGAAGCACCGGGCCGGTTCTGGGTGACGATAGAGGGCTGGCCCGGGACCTTTTTGCCAAAATGGCGCGCCATCAGGCGGGCGACGCTATCGTAGCTGCCCCCCGGCGACGTACCAATGACCATGGTCAGGCCCTTGGATTTGTAAAAATCACCGACCGAATCGGCGAAAGCGGATACGGGAACTGTTAAAAGACCAAACGCACAGAGTAACGAACCGGTTGCAATAACGCGTTTCATGTTGCCTCTCCTGCTTTTTTTAAACGGTCCTCTTCTTCAATCGTTGAGGAACTTAAGTTTCGATTTCCACTTCTCGCGAATTTCGTCGGCGTAGCCCTTCTCCACAGCATTGACCTTGGGGAAGTCCTCTTTCCAGTGCCAGGGCCTTACCGCGTAAATGATGGCCCGGGAATTCGTCAGATCGGCCTTGTCGCGCTTTTCGGGCTGCAGCATGGGATCAATATAGCCGGTCCAGCAGCCATCAATGATGTCGGTCTGTGTCTTGGGGTCCCAGCGCGTGGCTATGGCCCACATCACTTCTGCTGAATTGGTGATGTCGATATCGTCGTCGACGATGATAACGATGCGCCCGAGATAGGCGCTGGACCCGCAACCGGCGGCAACCATTCCCGCCATCTTGGCGTGTCCGGCATGCATCTGCTTGATACTGACAACGCGGATGAAACGCGGCCCCCCGCCCGGCATGGTGTACACCCCCTGGATGCCCGGCACGCCCGCCGCCTCCAACTCGTCCCAGAGTGCCGCAGAACGGAAATGGGCCGAACCGGCGGTGCCGAACCAGAAGCCCGGCAGCGTCGGGCGCACAGGCGGTGCGCCGGTGATAATTGGATTGTTCCGATGATACACGGCCTTGATCTGCAAAACCGGTTCCGGCCGGGAATTGGAAGCGTAATAGCCCGGCCATTCACCAAAGGGGCCTTCGTCGGCCGACCGTTCAGATGGCGGCACCATAAAGCCTTCAAAAATGATTTCCGCATCCGCAGGAAACGGGATGCCGGTGTGCTTGCCCGTCACCAGTTCGATCGGTCGGCCAAGCCGTGCCCCGGCAACCGCAAATTCCGAAACGTTCTGCGGCGAGGTCGACGCCGCAGCAGCCCCCAGCACTGGCGCCTGGCCGACGCTGACGATCATGGGGCAAGGTTCACCGCGATCCCAGTACTTGCGCCGGATCACATCGCCATGCTTGCCCGGTTCAATGAACGGTACCAGCGTATCCTTCTCATCGACCTTGACCCTATAGGTCCCAGCGTTCACCCAGTCGCTGTCGGGATCACGGGTGATCACCATGCATTCGGTGCCGATGTAAGCCCCCCCGTCCCCCTGATGCCAGCGCGGCGCCGGAAAGGCTGCGGTATCGATCTTGTCCCCTTCCAGCACGTTTTCCATCACCGGGCCGGTGGCAACCATTTCCGGTGGGATCGGATCAACTTTCTTTCGCTGGTTCTTGCGGTACCTGCTGACGGCCTCAAGTCCCTTGCCGTTATCGAACACCTCTGAGGAGCGCACGTTGACCGCAACGCGAAACCCTTCCGGGTAACCCTTGATCTTGTCGAAGACCATCACCGGGGGATCTTCCTGTTCGAGGCTCAACTCGTACAGCGTACCAATTTCAAGCTCAGGGTCCGCGCCTTCGATAAGCTGGAGGTTTCCCATCTCATCGGCAAGTTCGAGGCAGGTGCGCAGATCGCCCAGCGCCGCGAGGCGGCGCGCTTCGGAATTGTCGGATACCATACGTGTCTCCCTGAGGCGCGGTGACCTTGCATGGCCCCACATTCATTGGCACCATTGATAAACCGCGCCCATCCTCCTGACAAGCCGCGCACCCAGCGAAATTGAAACTTTTTTTGAATTTCGAAACTGTTTTCTTTCTTTGCGGGCTTCGCTAAAGTGCCGGGACCGCCGCACCCGGGCGCCCGCCCGGCATGGCTTCACATGAGAAAGGTTGCCCGCCATGAGCGCGGACACGGATGCCCTGACAGCCCTGGAATCGCGTATGGACAAAGCCCATATCCGCGGCCAGTGGCAGGTCGGGGTCAATCGCCCCGAAAATGCCCAGCGTGGCCCCGACGGCAAGGTCTGGATCGATCCGGTGCCGAAGGCGCATGCCCATGCCTGGCGCTGGCGCGACATGGAGCCGATCCTCGAAGGTGCCTGCACCGCCCTGCCCGAAAGTGCGACCGCACGGCGCAGCCTGATCTACATGAACCCCGGCCTGCAAATGGGCACGACACAAACCATCACCGCCGGCATCCAGATCATTCAGCCCGGTGAGGTTGCCTGGGCACACCGCCATTCGGTCAGCGCCCTGCGCTTTACCATCCAGGGCGGCGACGATGTCTTTACCGTCGTTGACGGCGATGTGCTGCCCATGGGGCAATACGACCTGATCCTCACCCCCGGCTGGTGCTGGCACGATCACCACAACCAGACCTCGCGCCCGGCAATGTGGCTTGATGTTCTGGACGTGCCATTCATCGCCGGTCTCAACCAGAATTATTACGAGGAACTGGGCGAACGCATGCAGGACCGGCGCAACGATTCTGCGGCCCTGGCTTCCCCCCTGCTGCGCCCGACCGGCGACGCCGCCGCACGGGCACGACCGTCTTGCCGTTATGCCTGGGCAGATGTCCTGAAACGGCTTGATGTACTGGCAAGTAACGCCCCGCACCCGGTTGACGGCGTCGCGCTGGAATACACGAATCCCGTGACCGGCGGCTCAACCCTGCCGACGCTGACCTGCACGGCGCGTTTGCTGCCGCCTGGATTTTCCGGCCAGCGCATCCGCTCCGGCTGCAGCACGGTGTATTTTGTCGTCGGCGGTGAGGGCCGCGTGGACCTCGATGAAAATTCCATCCCCTTCAGCCGTCACGATGGCATTGCCGTGCCGAACTGGACCTGGCACCGGCTGGTCAACACCTCGGCATCGGAACCGGCTTATCTCTTTTCCGTGTCCGACCGCCCCATTCTCGATGCCTTCGGGCTTTACCGCGAACAACTCGACGACACCAACATCTAATCAGCATGCCGGCATAGGACTGGCACACAGGAGAACCCTCATGGCAAAGACTGCAAAAGCCAAGGCCAAGCCAAAGGCACCGCGCATCTCGAACGCGCTCAAGGCGCATGAGAAGAAACTTTACGATCTGGCCAATGGCCAGTTCAAATCAGATGCCTACAAGCGCATGTTTGCCGCCCCCTGGACCAAGAAGGGCGTACAGCAGTTCTTCATGCAACACGCCCAGTTCAACCTGAACCGGCGCGACTGCTGGGGCCATGTGCAAGGCAATGCAATTCTTGCAGTGAAGAAGATAGTCTGGGAGCACGAGGAAGAAGAGCTCGGCGGTGTCGCCGCGCGCGGCGGCGCCAACCACTACGAACTGGCAGTGCAGCAAGGCGCCGCTTTCGGCCTCAAGCCCAAGGATTACTTTCAGACCAAAACCATGGACGGTGCCTTTACCTGCTACCAGGCCTGGCTCAACCTGGCGCGCCAGTCCCATTGGCTGGAAGGGTTTGCGGCCTCGGCGGCGCTGGAATACTCAAATTCGGAAACCGTCATTCGCGGCGGCTGCCTGTCGCGCCGCATGGGTGAAAAACTTCAGAACGAACTTGGCATTCCGATGAAGAAACAATATTCCAACGAAGAACACGTAACTGCCGACATCGCACACGGCGAACTGCTGATCACCATTGGACGCATGTATGGCGACAGCGCCGAAGCCCGCGACCTGATCATGAGCGGTGCCATGAAAAGCTGGGCCATTGACCGTACCTACCGCGCATTCCTGGCCGGCGTTCTGGAAAGCAATAGCTGAGGCGGCTTAATCCGCGACGACCGCACCCAGTTTCTGCGATAGCTCACGTGCCACCTGCTTGAGCACGCGAGCCGCATTACCGCTATACGAGGTGTCGTAACTGCCCGGGATGCCGATCAGTGTCAGGGTCAGTTCAAGCTTGCCGTCACGCCCGAACACCGGCGCCGCCAGATTGGCGTGGTCCGGCTTGCGTTCACCGATGGCCCGGGTGATGCCGCGCTTGCCCACGTCGGCCTTCATCTCTTCGATTCGCTTTTCCGTGATCGCCTGGCGCGCCGGGTGAGACGCGTTCCAGTCCTCGATCTCGCGCGCCAGCAAGGGCTGGGTCAGCGACGGCGCCTCGTAGGTCAGAAACAGGTTGCCCGCCGCCGTGCTGAGCAGCGGCAACACGATACCTTCGCGGATACGGATCGGCACCGACAGGGTTGCATGCTCGCACCGAATTACCGTCGGGCCGAAGCTGCCCCACACTGTCAGCGTCGAGACCAGGCCGGTTTTTTCCGTAAGGTCCGGCAGCGCGGCAATGGCCAGGCGCACCGGGTCAATGCGGCTGATCGCGGCCAGGCCAAGGCGCAGAACCTCCGGTCCCAGGTCATAGCGGCCCGATACCCCGTCCTGCGACACCAGACCGCTATCGAGAAGCCCCCGCAGGTAGCGATACGCCCGGCTCGGTGACATATCGGCGGCGGCGGCGATGCGCGTCAATGTGGTCGGCCCATCGAAACCGCCAACGACACCAAGAAGTCTGGCGCCGATAACAATGGTGCTGTTGCCACGGGTTTCCGGCGCGAGGGCGCGGGGCTTGCGGGATTTGGTCTTTTTCTTGGTCTGGGCTTTGAGGGCCATACAAGCTCCTGAGAGATTTTTGAATTTCCGAAAACGCCGGGATTATATTTTCGAAAATCGAAAAAGCCAGCACGACGTCCATTTCCACAAAAAACAAAATGCGTTTCCAATAGCGCAACCTATAAGGCAGACTGAATACCCGGTTCCGGGGGAGGTAGCGGTGAAAAACGATAGCGACAATATCAAGGGCGAGCACGAAGCTTTCGACCAAAAGGTCCGCGCCAAGGACCTTCTCGGCTATTGGATGATTCCCAATCGTTCCAACACCAACCGCGAACCCGAGCCCGGCTACGGCGCCTACCACTGGCCGTGGCGCGATATCTCCGAAATCCTGACCGAAGCCGTAGACAACGTCCCCAAAGAGGAAGCCCACCGGCGCTTCATCGGTTTCCAGCATCCAGACCTCGAGATGGGCACCACCCCCAACCTGATGCTTGGTGCGCAGATGCTGATTCCCGGCGAGGAAGCCCCCTGCCACCGCCATACCATGGACGCGGTACGCTTCGTCATCGAGGGTGACGGCACCACCGCAACGGTGGTGGAGGGCGAGCCGTTTCACATGTCCCGTGGCGACCTGATCACCACACCGAACTGGAGCTGGCACGACCATGTCGCCGGTGGTGCAGCGCGCACCATCTGGCTCGACGGCGCGGTGGCACCGCTGACCACCCATTTCCGCATCGGCTTCGCGGAACAGCACCAGGCCCCGCAGCAGACCCAATCGCGCCCGCGCGACTGGTCGGACGCGCAATTCGGCCCGATGCGATCCCTTCATCCCGACTATTCGACGACCGCGCACCGCCCGCCCTATCGCTATCCCTGGGCCGAGACCCGCGCCGCCCTGGACACCCTGGCGGAAGGACCCGGCGATCCCTGCGAGGCCGTAACCCTTTCCTTCTGCGACCCCCTGACCGGCGGGCCGACCCTGCCCACGGTGGGCTGCGAAATGACCCTGCTGCGCGCCCATGAAAAAACCACGCCGCATCGCCATACCGCCGCAGTCGTCTATCACGCCTTCGAAGGCGAAGGCCTTGTCACCATCGGCGATGAACGCATCGCCTTTCAGGCCGGTGATAGCTTCGTGGTGCCAAGTTGGGCCTGGCACAGCCTGGAAAACGCGGGCACGGACCCGGCCCTGCTGTTTTCCATCAACGACGGACCTGTGATGCATGCGCTGGGATTTTGGCGTGAAGAGCGTGAAAATTAAAAATAACCCATTGTTTTCAAGGTAATAATACGGGGTTGAACGACGTTTCAATAATTGCGACCCTAGTTCAAATAATGAAAAAACAGGGAGATGACACGATGACCTCAAGGATTTCCGCCCGTCTGGGCGCCGGGCTCTCAGTTCTGGCCGGGTTTGGCCTACTCTGCATGCTGCCGGGCGCACCGGCTGCAGCGGAGCCCTCGCTCGAAGGTAAAACGCTGCGTATCATCATCAATTCGCGCGCCGGTGGCGGTACCGACGCCTATGCCCGCCTGGTCGGCGGCATGCTGATCGAATATCTGCCGGGCAAGCCCCAGATCGTCTACCAAAATCTTCCCGGCGGCGGCGGCATCAAGGCGAACAACTATTTCTTTGCCAAGACCAAGCCCGACGGCATGACCGCATTGGCCGGTTCGCGCACCCAGGTCAGCCCGCACAAGCTCCGCCACAAAAGCGCCAAGTACAATCCTGCCAAGTATCACTTCATCGGCGGCACCGAGCGGCTGGGCAGCATCATCCTCATCAACAAGGATCCCAAGATCAAGGCACGCCTGACTGACCTCAAGAGCAAGCCAGTGGCCTTCGGCGGCATCGACGGCGAACGTTCGGGCTCCCACGGCGCGGTCTGGGCGAAGGAGTACCTTGGCTGGAACCTGAAGTTTGTCCTCGGCTACGGCGGAACGCCGCAAATGCTTCTCGCGGCACGGCGCGGTGAAATCGACATGGTCCACAACCAGACCCTGTTCAACACCAAGCCCCTGATGAAAGAAAACATGGATGCGCTGGTTCAGCTGGGCAATCGCGGTCCCAATGGCGAACTTCTGGAACGCCCCGCTTTCAAGGGCGTGCCGGTACTTGGGCACCTGATTGAGGTCAAGCTCGATGCCAAGGCCAAAAAGGCCTTCGCCGTATGGCTGGACGACCAGACGGTCGAAAAGTGGATGGCGCTGCCGCCGGGCACCTCCGAAGACTACATCAAGGTCTGGCGCGCGGGCTACGCCAAGGTGATGAACGACAACCGCTACAAGGACGTCGTCAATAAGCAGTTCGGCGATGACTATGGCTGGTTCGACGGCGCCAAGATGGACAAGCTGGTCGCGGGACTGGCCGCCACCACCGATGAAGAACTTGCCTTCTTCACCAAACTGCGCGTCAAGCATGGGTTGGCCGGCAGCACCAAGAAAAAGACCAAAGCCACCAAGGTCAAGATCGCCGACATCAAGCGCGGCGGGCGTGAAATCTACTTCAAGGTCAAGGGCAAGACCCACAAGGCCAAGATTTCCGGATCGCGCACCGACATCACCATCAATGGCGAAATGGAATCGCGCGGCAAGCTGAAGGTCGGCATGAGCTGCACCGTCGCCTATCCCGGTAACGGCAAGGAAGCCAAATCGGTCAAGTGCAAGAAGTAAGAAGTAACGGGTAACGGCGGCACCCGTGCCGCCGCAGCCAGGGCATACCGGACGGGCGGCTACGCACTTACGGGCGTCGCCGCCCTACCCTTGTCCGCCTCGGGGGTTTTTGTAAATGAGTGATCTCTATTCCCTAACCGCCATCATGCAGGGCCTGGCGGGCATCACAACGCCCGAAGCCCTGACCCTGATGGCCATCGGTGTTGTCGCGTCGTCGATCTTCGCCGCGATCCCCGGCGTCGGCGCGCTGTTGCTGATCTCCATGGTTATCCCCTACGCTATGAAGCTCGAACCCTTTAGCTGCATCGCGCTGTTGCTGGGCATCGGCGTCGTGTCAAACACCGCTAACACATTTTCATCCGTATTGATCGCAGTGCCCGGCAGCGCCGGTTCCCAGGCGACCATCCTTGACGGCCACCCCATGGCCCAGAAGGGCGAGGCCCGGCGCGCCTTCGGCGCCGCCTATACCGCATCAGCCATCGGCGGCGTTTTCGGCGCCGTCGTTTTCATCATCTGCCTGCCCATCATGAAGCCGCTGGTTTATGCCTTCGGCTCACCTGAATTTCTTATGCTGGTTATATGGGGCCTGTCGGCGGTGGGCATCCTGTCCGGATCTTCTCCGGTAAAGGGATTGATGGCGGCGGCGTTTGGTCTCGGCATTTCCCTGATCGGCACCGACGCGCGAACCGGCATCGAACGCTTTACTTTTGAGGACTACTATCTGTGGGACGGCATTCACCTTGTGCTAGTGGCACTTGGCGTCTTCGCCGTGCCGGAACTGGTGGACCTTTCCGTGCGCCGGACCAGCGTGTCGCGTACCGGCACCCTGGGGTCGGGCACCATGCAAGGCGTCAGGGACGTCTTCAAGCATTGGTGGCTGGTGATTCGCTGCTCCACCATCGGGGTCTGGGTGGGCTTCCTGCCCGGTCTGGGCTCCTCGGTCGCCGACTGGTTCGCCTATGCCCATGCGGTCCAGACCGAAAAGAACAAGGAAAACTTCGGCAAGGGTGATGTGCGCGGTGTGATCGCGCCGGAAAGCTCGAACAACGCCAAGGAAGGCGGCGCGCTGATCCCAACCACGATCTTTGGCGTGCCGGGCTCGACCTCCCTGGCCTTGATGCTCGCCGCCTTCATCGCTGTCGGCATCCAGCCCGGCGAACGAATGCTGACAGACCAGCTCCCTTATCTATACGGGATGCTCTGGGTGCTGGTGATCGCGAACCTGTTTGCGACGGGACTGTGCATCGGCTTTTCCAACACATTCGCCAAGCTATCCATAGCGCCATTCTACATCATCGTGCCGATGACGCTGATCATGTGTATGGTTGCCGCCTTCAGTGCGAATTATTCCTACAATGACCTGATGGTGCTCGGTATCTTCTCGATCATCGGGATATTGATGAAGCGCTACGGCTGGCCCCGGCCGCCACTGCTAGTTGCTGTCGTGCTGGGTCCCCAACTGCAGAACTACCTGTGGCTGACGCTTGCACGCTACGATTCCGGCGAATGGCTGGCCCGCCCCGGCGTTATGGTGATTGGCCTTGTCATCATTGCCACTATCGCCTCGCCCATCCTCAAGCACTTCCGCCGAAAGGGCGAAGAAGCGCATTTCGATACCCGCGCGGAAGGACCGCCGCCCAAGCCCATTGGCGATCTTCTTATGGTGCTGGCCTATATGGCGCTGGCCGGCGCCGCTGCACTGGCCGCGGAGGATTGGCCCCCCAAGGCCGCCGTTCCGGTCTATGCCTTTGCTGCCTTGGGTGCGCTCCTCGGCACCATTCAGTTGGGATTTGATGTCGTGCGCATTCGAACCACCGGGGTCGCTGCTGCACTATCCGATGAAGACCGCAGGCGCACACGAAATTACCGCGAGATATTTTTGTGGATAGGCGCTCTGTCTCTGGTCATCGTGCTGTTCGGGTTCGCGACGGCCTTCATGCTGTTTCCACTGGCCTATGCGCGGTGCTACGGCGCCAGCTGGAAGCTGGCGGTCATGCTATCGGTGATTGCACTGATGATCCTGTTCGGCCTGTTCGACACCGTCATCCACATCATCTGGCCGGAACCGCTGATCTTCGAGCCGTTCCAATCTGTCTTCGACCGCTTCTAATCAGCGCGGGATGGCACTTTCGTCGGTGAATTTACCCATGCGGCATTCGGCGCCGTTACGTTTGAGGGCGTCCAGAAACATGCGGTGGATACGGGGATCCTGATCTTCGTATTCGATCTGGTTACCGCCATCACGAACGTTCACATCCACGCCACGCTTGATGGCCCGCTTTTCCTCGGTGAAGGGATAGCGGGTCGAACCCATTGCCGTCGCCAGGTAGCGCGCCGGGTCAGCAGAGGTATTAAAATGCTGATGCCAGATCATGTCGGTGGGCGCAAAGACCGATCCGTGCTTCCAGTCGAACCGCGTCAGGTCCTGATCATCGTCATGCCAGAACAGGGAATACCCCTCACCCGAAACAATAAAGACATGGAAATCCGGGCCATGCCGGTGCGCCTTCTTGTAGGTGCCAACCGACATTTGCGAACAATGCGCATGCAGATTACCGTCGGCGAGGCAGAACTGCACTGTCGCTGAACCGGCGCCACGGGAATTCCATTCCTTCACCTCAAACGAGGTGACATCGCTGACAAAATTGGTTTCCCATGAATTCATATTCCGGTGCACCGTACTCATCTGGCCGCCGCCTTCATACCACTCGCTATCTCCCTCACGACCGGTGAAGCGCCAGCCGTTGCTGAAGATGAAGTCATCGTCATGAATCAGGTTCATGATCAGGCACAGGTTATTGGTGCTGGCCAACCGCGCCCGTTCCGTGCCCGATCCGTTGAACAACTGGTAGCGTGCGTTCAGCGGAATGGCGAACAGTGAATTCGGCCCCCATTCAAAGCTGCGCTTGGTGCCATCCGCCATTTCAATCGTCGTGGAACCGTGGCCCGACAGAACGTGGATCACCTCTTCGAACATATGCCCACGCGGGGCCGAGCGCGCGCCCGGCGGAAGATCGTAGAGAAAAACGGATATAAAATCGCCGCGCCCCTTCAGGTGCACAAAAGCCCCATCCACGCCCGCCCGCGCCCAGGGTTTCGTTTCGACCCTGTGCAGGTCGACGCAGAAATCCTCGACGATGGGGATCCCCTCCTCCGCCGTCCAGTCCAGGTACGGCTCCAGAAGGATGCCTGTGTATTCAACCTGTTTTTGAAGGTCTTCGAGCGCCATGTTACGAGCCTGCCTTGCGGTAAGGTGTTTCGTCGATGTATTCGCCCATCAACGAATCAACACCGTTCTTCGCCAGTTCGTCGAGGAACAGCGCATGGATGCGCGAATCCTGATCGGTATATTCGATCTGGTTACCGCCCTTTTTCACATCGATATCTACGCCCAGGGTGATCTGCTTCTTCGCCGCCGTCAGGGGATGGCGCGTCGAACCCAGCGCCAGCGGCAGGTAACGAGCCGGGTCCTTGCCGGTGTTGAAATGCTGGTGGAAAATCTGGTCCACCGGCGCGAACACCACACCAGGCGCCCAATCTATCCGCCGGTAGTCCTTATCGCCTTCATACCAGAACAGCGAATAGCCGCTACCCGACAACAGAAGCACATGGAAATCCGGGCCGTGGCGGTGACCTTTCTTGTAGGTACCGACGGCCATTTCCGATGTGTGCACATGGACCACGCCGTCGGCCAGGGCAAAACGCATGTTGGACGACCGCCCGCCGCGCTTTTCCCACCCCTCCAGCTTGAAGTTCGCGACATCGGCGACGAAATTCGTCTCCCACATGAAGCGGCCCGGCTGGGTTTCGATCTTTTCGCCCTCGCCATCAAAATAACCGGGCTTGCCGATGCGGCCCGGAAAGACAGATGGATTATCGAAGATGAAATACGCGTCATGAAAAATATTGAGCATGATGCAGGCCGAATTGGCGGAAACCAGCCGCGCCGTCTCGCGCCCCGAACCGTTGAAATGCTGGTAGCGGGTATTGAGCGGCAGCGCGAACAGGGAATTGGGGCCCCATTCAAAGGTATGGGTGGTGCCGTCCACCTCAACCGAAGTGGAGCCATGACCTTCCAGCACGTAGATCACTTCTTCAAAGACATGGCGCTGGGGCAGCGTCTTGGCGCCGGGCGCAATGTCGATGACAAATAACGACATGAAGTCGCCGCGCCCATCCAGATGCACGAAAGCCGCATCGGCGCCCATGCGCGCCCACGGACCTGTTTCCACGTCATGCAGATTGACGGCGAATTCATGAACGATGGGCACGCCTTCACCCGCGCACCATTCGAGATAGGGATCGCGCAGAAAATCCACGCCCTCAACAGCCTTGATCGGTGGCTCGCTCACACTCATGGCTTGATAAAAGCCTCCATGTTGGGTTTCAGGCCGACCCGGGCCATTGCTTCTTCATACATCGCGTGAATGCGTGGGTTCTGGTCCTCGTATTCGATCTGGTTGCCGCCCTTGCGTACATCCACGTCGATACCCTGGTAGATGCGCCACATGTTCTCCGTGAAGGGATAACGCACGCTGCCGTGCCCCACCGCGAGATAGCGCACCGGATCGGTGCCGGTATTGAAATGCTGGTGGAACATCTGATCGGGGGGCGCGAATACCCAGCCGTGTGTCCAGTCCACCCGCGTGATGTCGTCATCGCCTTCGTACCACAGCAGCGAATAGCCGGTTCCCGACACGCAATAGACATGAACATCCGGCCCGTGGCGGTGGGCCTTCTTGTAAGTGCCCACCGGCATTTCCGAAACATGGGCATGCAGGATGCCGTCGGCGAGGATAAGCTGAATGTGCGAGCCCCCGGCGCCGCGCGCGGCCCATTTCTCCAACTTGAGATCGGTCGCATCGGGCACAAAATTGGTTTCCCACATGTGCTTGCCGGGACGGACCGAGATGAAATCCCCATCGCCGCGAAAATGCCCCTCACCCCCTTCGCGTTCTGGAAAGGTGACGGGATTGTCGAAAACGAAGCTTTCGCTATGGAACAGGTTGAGGACCGTCGGCAGGTTGGAGGACACCGCAAGGCGCACCGGCTCGGAGCCGGAGCCGTTGAAATGGCGATAGCGGCAATTCAACGGCGGCGCGAACACGCTGTTGGGCCCCCATTCGAAGGTATGGGAATTTCCCGCGCTGTCTTCAACCGTGGTCGAACCATGACCTGAGAGCACATAGACCGCTTCTTCATAGAGATGCTTGATCGGTTCCGTCTTGCCGCCGGGGGGGATTTCCCACACGAACACGGTCATGAAATCCCCGCGCCCGGCAACATGCGCGATGGCGCCGTTAACACCGAAGCGCGCCCAGGGCGCGGTTTCCATTTCCAGAAGATTGAAGCCAAACGACTCGTTGATCGGCACGCCCTGAGCCTTGGCCCAGTCCTTGTACGGGTCCACCATGAACTTGCCGTCAGGCACCGCCGGGGCGGCTTTGGAACTGTCGTTGCTCATCACGGCCCCCCGCTCAATCCTGCAAGAACTTGAGCTTGGATTTCCACTTGTTGCGCACTTCGTCGGCGTAGCCTTTTTCCACGGCATTGACCTTCGGGAAGTCGTCCTTCCAGTGCCAGGGCCGCACGGCGTAGATGATCATGCGCGAATTGGTGATGTCATCGGCAGCGCGTTTTTCCGGCGACAGCACGGGATCGATATGCCCCGTCCAGCAGCCGTCGAAAATATCCGTCTGGGTCTTGGGATCCCAACGGGTGGCCATCGCCCACATCACCTCGGCCGCGTTGGTCACGTCGATGTCGTCATCAACAACGATGACCAGCCGCGTCATATAGGCACCCGGTCGGCACCCCGCTGCTACCAGTCCCGCCATCTTGGCGTGGCCCGCGTGCATCTGTTTGATCGAAATCACCGGGATAAAACGCGAGCCGCCACCCTGCATCAGCCACACGCCGGTGACACCGGGCACGCCTGCGCCCTCAATCGCATCCCAAAACGCGGCAAGGCGCGGGATCTTGATCTGGCGACCGGGATAATTGGGTTTCACCGGCGGCTGGCCGATAATCAGGGGATCGTCGCGGTGATAGACGGCCTGCACATGCATGACCGGCTCGGGCCGGTCGGCGGAAGCGTAGTAGCCGGGCCATTCGCCAAAGGGACCTTCGGTCGCCGATTCCTTGTCGAGGGGCGGCATCACGCCTTCGAACACCATCTCCGCATCCGCCGGGATGGGCAACCCGCTGTGCTTGCCGCGCACGGTGCGAATCGGCCGGCCAATGCGCCCGCCGGCGATGGCATATTCGCTTTCGCCTTCCCGCGCGGCCGCCGCCGCCACCACGCCCAGGATGGGCGCCTGGCCAACGCAAACCGCGACCGGACAATCTTCACCCCGCGCCCAGTACTTGCGGCGAATGACATCGCCATGCTTGCCGGGCTCGATGAATACTGACAGTCGCCTGTCGTCCTGCACCATCACCCGGTAGGTGCCCAGGTTGACCCAGTCGCTGTCGGGGTCCTTGATGATAACCATGCATTCGGTGCCGATGTAGTTTCCGCCGTCTTTTTCATGCCAGCGCGGCGCCGGATAGACCGACAGATCGACCGCATCACCCTCGACAATATTGTCCATCACAGGGCCGGTGTTGACTTCCTGGGGTGGGATCGGCTCACGGCTTTTGCCTTTTGGCCGCGCCCGGTAGGCCTTGACCGCATCCAGACTGATTTCACCAACCAAAAACCGCGATGTGCGCACATTGGACAGGATGCGAAAGCGCGGATCGAACCCTTCCACGTCCTCGAACATCAAGACCGGCGGATAGAGATGCTCGTTGGAAAGCTCGAACAGCGCCCCGATTTCCAGATCGGTCCGGGCGCCCTTGACGCGCTGCAATTCACCCTCGGCCTCTACCTCGCGAACGAAAGTCCGCAGGTCTGCCATCGCCTCATTGCGGCGCGCGGCCAAATCCTGATTGTCACTATCCGCCATATGCCTCTTCCCTGATTATTTTTTTTACAGCTTACACCGCCCGGCGCGGTGCGTACGACCGGTTATTCCGGGGCCTGTGCTTCAAAGCCGTTCTTCTTGCACTCCTCGACGTAAGTGTTCCATATCCAGGTGCGAAGATCGGGGTCCAGATCCTTGTAGTGGATCAGCTTGCCGCCCTCCGACACATGCTTGTGGGACTTGTCAAACAGGTGATTGATCGGCAGCTTGCGCGAGCGCAACTTGATCGCCAGCTGCACACTGACGGGGTCGGTGCCGAAATGGCCGTGCCACCACATGTTGGGCGGCACGATGACGCCGATGTCGTCCTCGGGCCAGTCGAAACGCTCCATCGCCCCATTCTCCTGCCACATCAGGGAATAGCCCTTGCCCGACAGGTTGAAAACGAAGGCCGACGGTCCATGCCGATGGGGATTGAAGAACCGCAGGCCCGGATGCTCGGCGATATGGACCGAGATAACGCTGTTGGCCATCTCGAAATATGCCGTGTTGTTGCCCTGGCCCTTTTCACGGAAGCTCGACCGCGGCACCGCCAGCACATCGGGCACGAAGGTCGTCTCGTAGAGGTTCACCGCCGTCTTGTTGTGATTGGCGTCGGGTTCGAATAGCACCGCCTCCGACGGGTCGACATCGGCATTGATGCGATCGAAGTCGTAATCGAGGCCGAACACGAATTTCTTGTCGCGGTAAAGATTGTAGACGATGGGAATGGTGTTGACGCTGACGAAGCGGGCGGGTTCGCTGCCCGAACCATTATGCAACTGGTAGCGGCAGTTCAACGGGATCGCAAACAGGGAACGCGGCCCCCATTCGAACGAGACCTTGCCCTTGGCGGTTTCCACCGTGGCGCTGCCGTTACCTGACATGATGTAGATGCATTCATCGGCAAGCTGACGGGCGGGCGCGGAACTTTGGCCGGGCGCGATTTCTCCGACATACATGCCGGCCAAAGATTCTGCGCCGATGATGTCGAAGAAGGCGGCCTTGATATTGCGCTCTTCCCACGGCGCCACGGGAAAGGTCTTGAGCGGGCCAATAGCATAGCCCCGGTGCAACTCAAGACCGAGATCGTCCTCCACCCATTGCTCGTAAGCCGTGCGCCCGTCCCAGGGAACCCCGGTGTGCTTTTCCCGTACCGTTACCATTCCCGCCTGTCTCCTCTACGCTTCATTGAACCTTGCATCACTCACTCTTCCAAAAAAGGCAGATCGCCTTCGGCTCATGACAACCGTGCGGCCTTCGATAATGACATCAATGGGAATCATGGAATGGACTCAACTGGAAAAATGCAGGGTGTTTCCTACGACGAAACCGTTCCCACTCTCTTTAAAGGCGAGAGAGGGTTACAGCACCCGTCACACGAAACACCCTGCAAGGCCCCCGCTACCGGCAGGCAACTTCCGTCGCCACTTGAACGTTGCCGGGATGGGTAATCTCAACTTCATACCGATCTTGAGCCCCGCGCACGCGCCTGAGCGCCCCTGAACCAGGGTCGCCACGACCGTCTCCAAATTGCGAAGCTTCATTTCCGCCTCCCCTTGTGCCAGCGCCCCACGTGCAGTGCGGCTTTCCAGCGCGAGGCCCGGAGCGATGGCGGCGCCTCCACCCCGCAGTTGATCCCGCAGTGGTGGAAAAATGCCCGACAAACGCTATTGTCCGTTGACCTCTTGTATTTTGATTATCAAAATACGTTGATAATATTGTGTCATAGGGTTTGCGCGGGAGTCCACGCTTTTTCATACGCCAAGCCAGACAGGGAACCCACTCCAAATGCCCAGGACCGAACCCAAATCCGCCACCGGAATGCCCATCGGCACGAGCCCGGCGCCGGAGGACCGATCGCCGAAAAATGCCAATCGCTCGGTTGGCGTCGGACTGGGCGTGTTGAAAGCCATCGCCGATCTGGGCCGAGCCGCCACGCTTTCGGAAATCGCGCGGGCGGCGAAAATGCCGGCGAGCCGAACGCACCGCTTCCTCGCCGGCATGATTCAAGTCGGCGCCGTACGTCAGGACCCGGCTTCAGGCCACTACGACCTTGGGCCGCTTCTGGTTCATCTGGGGGTGGCCGCCCTTGGTCGCGTTGACGGGGTCAAACTTGGGACCGATGCCCTGCGCCAATTGACCGAGGAAACGGGCCTGGTCTCCGTGCTGGTCATCTGGTCGGGTGGCGGACCGACGCTGATTCGATGGGAACAAGGCGACCTCGCGACTGCGGTGCGCATTCGCGAAGGTCGTATCCTGTCCCTGCTGCGCACCGCGTCGGGCAAAGTTTTCCTCGCCTACCTGCCGGAAGAAAAGACCCGTGATCTTGTCGCGGCAGAGCTGGGCTCGCCTGCACATCTTGCCAGCCACTCGCCGCTGCGCACTGCCGAAGATATCGCCAAGGCGCGTGCGGAAATTCGGGCACAAGGGATATCCAGCAACGCTGGCGAATCCGACGCAGGGATCGCCGGCCTGGGTGCGCCCATATTCGGCGCCGATGGCGAAGTGGTCATGGCCATAGCCGTGATCGGTGTGTTGGGGATTGCCGGCCTCGACCATGACGGGCCGGCAGCGAAAGCGCTGCGGGCAACCGCGCAAGACGTCAGCCGCGCGCTCGGAGGGGCGGCCCTGCCCACGCAAACAGACGCGGCCTAGTCCGGTCAGTCGATTCTCTTGCGTACATTACGCAGCTTGGCACCGGTCTCAAAAGCACGCCCCTCGACGGCGAGCTGAGCCTCTTCTTCCAGTTCCTTCGTCCACGCCCCTAACTGGTAGCCGAACCACGGCGAGCGCAAGTCCAGAGACGGCAATTGCAACTCACCCCAAATTTCCCGCGCGCGTTCCATGTATTCCTGCTTTGGCAACGAGATCGGCGGATAATCCCAAGGCATGGTCGCGTCGATCAAAAGCCCGCTGGAACGCGGCATTTCATCACTGGTCAATCCGCGCGCGGCTCCCGGCGGCGCCAATGACGGATCGAGTGCCAGAAGCGGCGTATCAATAACCTTGAGATCACGATACGGCTGGCAACGCCAGGCCACGGCCCACATCACGTGTTCGATGCTGCTGATATCAATATCTTCATCGACGGCGATGGCGAACTTGCCGATGAATTTTGTCGCCAGATGTTCCAGCGCACGCATGCCGTCATCGGCATCGCGCTTCTTCATCTTGACCACAACAATCGCATTGGCACCGGCACATTCCAGGTAATCAAGACCGGTCACATTGTCGAAACCGGCATCGATCAGAAACTGCTTCGCTGCCGCAGAGCGGCCAAGGTGGCGCATCATCGAGGACTCTGACGGCGGCAACTGTGACAGGATGGCGAGATAGATCGGCTTGCGCCGCATGGTGATGCAGCTCACATCCATGAAAAAGCTGTAGTCGCGCTGCGCCATGTAACCGGGAAATTCACCGAAGGGGCCTTCCATCTCGACCTCGTTCGACGGCACCCATCCCTCAATCACGATTTCGGCTTCTGCCGGCACCATCAGATCATGGCTACGGCACTTGACCAGCTCCAGCGGCTTGCCGGCAATGGCACCGGCGACATCGTATTCGCACATGTCGTTGGGAATGCGCGTCACCGCGGTATAGCTGACATGGGGCGGTGCCCCCAGGACAATGGCCGCAGGCAACTTTTCATGGCCCGCTGCGCGCCACTGATCAATGTGGTTACGCATGCCAACGCCGAGCATCGCCGGCAGCGTGCCGATGCGATTGGGCGCCTTCACCATGCCCCGGTAATTACCCAGGTTATGCAGGCCCGTATCGGGGTCCATCGTCACCCAGTGCGAGGCCGAGGTATAGGGTGCGTTGTCAAAGCCCGGTGTCGAAACCGGCACCGGCAGGAGACCGAGCCCCTCGCGCTCCAGTTGCTCACCCTCGATCACAACTTCCTGACACGGGCCGCTATCCACCACCACCGGCGCGATGGGGTTACGGATGGCCTGCTCCCAGCGTCCCGGAATTTCATCCACATCGCAGCCCATGCCCAAAGCATAGATTTGCGACGAACCCGCCATCGCCGCCACGAGAACGGGAATATCGTACTTCTTGCCGCGCGAATCAGTGACGTTCTCGAACAGGAACGCCTTGCGTTTTTCTTCCGGCAGGCCACGAAACTGCAAGCGCACAAGCGGATGCAACTCCGTGTCCTTGTTGATGGGCACCGTGACCCGCACCAGTTTGTCTGCGGCCTCGAGTGCCGCAACATATTCCGCCAGATTGCGGTAGGAGCGCGCCATGGTTTCCCCCTTCCCCTGCTCGTTTATTGCCTGAATCTTGCCGCGACGCTCAATGAGTCTTGGCGTAAACCGCGTCCAGCATCTGACAATAGAGATCAACCGGCGTCATTGCGCAGTATTCGAACGGATAGCCCGGACGCTCGACGATGCCTTCGCTCAAGATGCGGGTCATCACGTTCTTGGTGACCGATGAATGCGCTTCACGGCCCAGGTGGTCCATGGTGTCCGCCTCATGATGCTTGTGGAAATAATCCGCCTGTTCCGCCGAAAGACCGTAATGGGTCGTCAGGGCCTTGAACCACTTGTGGCAAGACAGACCGAAGGCCCCTTCCCAAAGCACCGACGCCCAGTATTCATGCATAGGCCCGTCATTGACCAGGGTGCGATGAAAATCCGTAAGTCCTCGCGCTTCCGGCATCATCGGCTGGGTCAGAATCTGCTGGGCTGTCAGGCCGAGCGCCTCACCGGACGAGATCAGGATCTTGATATGGCCCGGCGGCTCCGGGTGACCGAATTCATCGAGAACCTTGTGCGTGTAGGTTTCCATCAGATCGACATTGGAAACGAAGAAAGCCAGGTGCTTGTAAAACTGCACGGTATAGAGCGAATTGATGACCGGCACGAAAGCGCCCCAGTTGGTGTAGAAAACCTTGATGGTTTCCATCGCCAATTTGCCTGCCACCAGTTCCTGCATGAACTTCGTCTGCTCCACCGTCGCATCCCAATGGGCTTCGACCTTTTTCTGGAGATCTTCCAAATACGGCCGGATTTCCTTTTCCGGCATCTTGATCATTGCCATTGCGTTTTCCTCTCCCGTATTTGCGCCTTACGGCGCTGTCTTGATTTCGTTTCTTTGTGTCTCTATCCATCCAGGAACGGCAATTTATCGCGCCACTTGGTGCGAATCTCCTCGGCGAATTTTCGTTCAACCGCGTTGACCTTCGGGAAGTCGTCCTTCCAGTGCCACGGTCGCACGGCATACATGATGATGCGGGAATTGGTCAGGTTGCCCGCCTTGCGCTTTTCCGGTGGAATCGTCGGGTCGAGATACCCCGACCAACAGCCGTCGATGATATCGGTCTGGGTCTTGGGGTCCCAGCGCGTTGCCAGCGCCCACATGACTTCGGCCATGTTGGTGATGTCGATGTCCTCGTCGACAATGATGGTCATGCGGCCCAAAAACGCCGCCGGCGCGGCCCCGGTGGCGACAAGTCCCGCCATCTTGGCGTGGCCTGCGTGCATCTGGCGGATCGCCACGACGTTGACGAAGCGCGTGCCGCCTGCGGAAACCTTCCATACGCCGGTGATGCCGGGCACGCCCGCGCCTTCGAGCGCATCCCACAGCGCTGCCGAACCTGCAATATGGGTCTGGCGACCGGGCATGGTCGGGCGCACCGGCGGTTGGCCGATAATGATGGGCTTGTCGGCGGGGTAGAACGCTTCAATGCGCGTCACCGGTTCTTCGCGCCTTCCGCTGGCGTTATACCCCGGCCACTCACCGAAGGGGCCTTCAGGCCGGGTTTCGGTTTCTGGCGACACCATGAAGCCCTCGATCGCCACCTCGGCATCAGCAGGAATCGGCAGGCCCGTCTTGGGGCCTTTGATGATATCGATGGGGCGCCCGATCTGGCCGCCCGCGATATCCAGTTCCGACACCCCCTGGCTGTAGCCGACACGCGCCACGCTGCCCAGCACCGGCGGCTGGCCAAAGCAGACCACCACCGGACAGGCCTCGCCACGGGCCCAGTACTTGCGGCGAATGACATCGCCATGCTTGCCCGGCTCGGTGAAGGTGGTCAGCGTCTTGGCGTCATGAACCTGGGTGCGGTAAGTGCCGACATTGATCCAGTCGCTGTCGGGATCGCGCATGATGACAACACATTCAGTCCCAAGGTAAGCGCCGCCGTCTTCCGCATGCCAGATGGGTTGTGGAAAGCGCGTAATATCTGCGGCCGCACCTTCGAGCACATTGTCCATCACGGGCCCGCTGTCCACGGTGCGCGGCGGAATCGGCTCCGCCCGGCGTTCCTTCGAGCGCGTGCGGTAATCGTTCACCGCTGCAAGATCGAGATCGCCCACCATCAGTTTCGATGTGCGCACGTTCATGATGACGCGGCAATCGATGTCGGAATTCTTCATGTCCTCGAAAAGCAGCACCGGCGGAAACAGGTGTTCGAGGCTCAGCTCATACAGCGCGCCCATTTCCTTGTCGGGATCGGCGCCGCGGACGACCTCGACCTCGCCGCGCGCCTCGGATATAGCGAGGAATGCACGCAAGTCGGCAATCGCCGCCGTGCGTTCATCGTTGACGCCGCCGGTCATGGCGCAGCCATGGCGATGCGGACCTTCATCGGTGCAAAACCGTCATGGTGACGGCCCTTCTCCCTGTCTTGTCCGGCGGGCTTATTGAACTGTTTTTTGCCCCCTCGGCGGCCCCAAAGGCCGGATTCAGGGATAGACTTAGCCGCCGGATCATGCAAGGCTAAAAATCGAAATGCGTTTTGTTTTTGTGAATTTGCGCCGTTCCGCATGACGGTTTTTTTCGGGGCACCGGAAACATGAAGGACTATGTCATCGGCAGTGTCGACCAGATCCCCGATAATGGATCGGTCGCGGTCAAGGCCGGGAATCAGCTCATTGCAGTCTTCCGCAACGGCGAAAACTTTTATGCCATCCACAACACCTGTCCGCACAAGGGCGGGCTGATGTGTGACGGCGAATTCGAACCTGAAAGCCGGACCGTCCGCTGCCCCATCCATTTCTGGGGCTGGCGCCTCGAATCCGGCGAGCTTGAGACCGACCCACGCCAGAAGATGCGGACCTACCCGGTCAGGGTTGTGGACGGAGAGGTCGTGTTGAGCGCATGATTGCGCGGCTTAGGTGCGTGAAGCAGGAGACCAGATCATGGCAAACATAGAGACCCGTGATGACCGTGAGCGTGCGGAAATCGTAAAGCCCGATCCTGTCGACCCTCGCACCCAGGGCTTCCATATCATAGATACGGATACGCACCTGCTGCCCGACTGGGACGACCTGCGGGCGCTGATGCCGGAACCCTATCGCACCAAGCTGAAGAGCTTTCCGCTGGTCGGCTCGGACTACAACCCGTCCTATGCCACCAACAAGCAGGGCACCGGTCAGGAAGTCTTTGGCCGCGCCAAGACCGGCGATGATGTTCTGCAATCCATGACGGAAACCGGCGCCAACGAGGTCATTCTGGTCCCCGGCTTCCTGCGACCCCAGAGCATGTATCACAAATCCTGGGTGTCAATTCTGGCTTCCGCCTATAACGATTACCTGATCGAACATGTGTTCCCGGCCAGCCCGAACATTCGCGCTGAACTGATGATCAACCAGCGCATCCCTGAAGATGCCGCCAAGGAAATCCGGCGCGTCGGCCACCATCCCGGCTTTGTCAGCGCCTACACCGAATTCGGCGGCAACTACGAGCAGATCGGCACCATTGAGCATGACCCGATCTTCGAAGCCGCACTGGAACACGACCTGATTATCACGCTGCATGCCGGCACGTTCTGGCAAGCCTATACACCCCTGCACCAGGGCGCGCGGACCTGGACGGAGCTTCTTGGCGTTTCGACCATGGCAATCTGCCTGGCCTATGTATCCAGCATGATCATCCAGGGCGTATTCGATAAATATCCCGACCTGCGCTGCACGGTGAAGGAAGGCGGGTTCTGGTGGATTCCGGAAATGACCCTGCGGCTGGACGACTATTACCTCAACCATCCGCACGATATCTCAATGTGCGAACGCAAGATCGAAAGCGGCGAGACCTTCCTGCGCCAGATGCCCAGCGATTACATCTGGGAGCACTTCCGCTTTTCCACCCAACCCATGCTGCTACCCAAGAATCCCAAGCACGCCCAATCGCTGTGGGACATGTGCAGGGCTGACGACATGCTGTTCTATTCCAGCGACTGGCCGCACGCGACCTTCGACCCGGCCAACTGGATGTTCGACACAGCTTTCCTCAACGACGACACGCGGCGCAAGATATTCAGCGAGAATGCCCGCGCGTGGTATCCGCGCCTCGCCCGCTAGACGGGCCCCACCCCGCGCGAGCCGGATATCAATCCGCGCCGCGTATGTTTGACGTATCGAAGCCATCCGCGCAGCAACGACGCGGGGGCGCTTCCCAGGGAGATGACATTGGACGATAAGAAAGACGCGCCGCAAGCGCGCCTGCAAGACCTGAGAGCCCACCTCGACCGCCTTGACGCGGAAGGCCTGCTCACCCGCATCACCCGACCGATCAACAAGGATACGGAACTGATGCCGCTGGTGCGCTGGCAGTTTCGCGGCCTTAATGAAGATCAGCGTCGCGGTTTTCTTTTCGAAAACGTCACCGATTCGCGTGGACGCCACTTCGAAGGCGGCGTCGCCGTCGGCATTTACGCCGCGTCGCGCAAGGTTTATGCGCTCGGCATGGGCTGCGACGAAGTCGGCGACATCCGCAAGCGCTGGGCTGAAGCCCAGGCGCGGCCGCTCAAGCCGGTGGAAGTCACCAACGCCCCCGTGCACGAGGAAGTGCACATGGGCAAGGACCTGTTGGCCCACGGCGGGATTGAGGAATTTCCCATCCCCATTTCGACGCCGGGCTTCGACGTCGGCCCTTACACCACCGCGTCGAACTGGATTACACGTGATCCGGAAACCGGCTGGATCAATGTCGGCAATTATCGCGGACAGGTAAAAGCTGCCGACCGTTTCGGCATGTTCATCAGCCCCCGCAATCACGGCTTCAAGCACTGGGACATGGCGCGCAAACAGGGCAAGGACCTGGAAGCGGCGCTGGTGATCGGCGGCCCCGCAGCGGTTACTTACGCATCAGGTTCGCGCATCCCCTACGGCGTTGAAGAATACGCCGTCGCCGGCGGGCTGATCGGCGAAGCCCTGGAAGTAGTCAAGTGCAAAACCATCGATCTGACCGTTCCGGCTCATGCGGAACTGGTGATTGAAGGCCGCATTTCGCACAAGTATCTGGAGCCGGAGGCACCCTTCGGTGAATACACAGGCTACATGGGTGGGCGCCTTTACAATGCAGTGATGGAAGTCACGGCCATCACGCACCGCAAGAACCCGGTCTTCGCCGCCATCCTCAGCCAGATGCCGCCGAGTGAATCGAGCCTGCTCAAGAAGATCGCCCAGGATGCGAACTACCTGCATTTCCTGCGCAACAACTGCAACCTGCCCGATGTGATCGACGTCACCTGCCATGAAATCGCCGTCGACAGCTGGGTCGTCGTGCGGATGCGCCGGTGCAATCCTTCCGCCGCCTGGCAGGCCCTTTATGCCGTGGCCGGACGCAACGCCATGGTCGGCAAGTACATCATCGCCGTGGACGAAGATATTGACCCTTACGACACCGATGCCATGGTCTGGGCCCTGTCGTATCGTACCCAGCCTCACGCGGACATGGTCACCCTGCCCAACCGCTCGGTCGGGCTGGACCCGTCGGGCCTGCCGCCAGGGGATGATATTTCCGACAGCACCGTGCAACGTAATTTTGGTTCTGCCGTGTTGATCAACGCCATGCGCAAGTTCGATTACCCGCCGGTCTCGCTGCCGCGCAGGGAATACATGGAAAATGCGCGCAAGATCTGGGAAGAGCTGCAACTGCCGAGCCTCACGCCGCGCGCGCCGTGGTTCGGCTATGAACTTGGTGACTGGTCGGACCGCGACCGCGAGGAAGCCGACTGGGCGGTGAAGGGTGAATACATCCGCACTGGCGACCGCGCCCTGAAGGAGCGTCGCGCACAGGAAGAAGACTGAAACATCCGGCCAAGACCGGAGAACGGGAGGGACAAGCAGATGAAACCGGCACTCACGGCCCGCTGGGCCATTGCTGCCGCACTTGCGGCAGGCATCGCAGCGCCCGCAATGGCGCAGGATAATTTTTTCCGCGGCAAGACCATCACCCTGGTCGTCGGCTTCGGCACCGGCGGCGGCTACGACACCTATGCCCGCCTGCTGGCGCGCCACTATGGCGGCCACCTGCCCGACAAGCCCAACATGATCGTCCAGAACATGCCCGGCGCTTCGGGTATCAAGTCGGGCAACTACATCTACAAGGTGGCGCCGCGCGACGGCTCGGTGATTTCGCTGTTCAACAAATCCATGCCGACCTATGAAGTTCTGGAACGTCCGGGCGTGCGCTTCAAGTCAAAGGAACTGGCCTGGCTCGGTTCCATTGAATCGGCCAACGCCACCATGATCATCATGGCATCAAGCGGCATCAAAACCATGGCGGATGCGGGCAAGCGCGAAGTGATCCTGGGCGCGGTTAGCGTATCGGGCTCGATGGCTTTCTACCCGGCTATGACCAACCGGCTGCTCGGCACCCGATTCAAGATCATTTCCGGCTATCGCGGCTCACGCGGGGTGACCATGGCGATGGAACGCGGCGAGGTCGAGGGCGTCGGCAGCCCGCCCTGGACATCGTGGCTGTCAACCCGGCCGGACTGGGTGCGCGACGGCAAGATCAACGTGCTGGCACAGCTTGGGTTGAAAAAAGACCCATCCATTCCCGGACCGCTGCTGAACGATCTCGTGAAGGATGAAAAATCGCGCAAGATCGTCGAACTGGTGTCCACCGACATCGCCATCGGCCGTCCAGTCGTGGCCCCGCCGGGCTTGCCGGCAGCGCGAATCACCGTCCTGCGGCGCAGCTTCGATGCCAGCATGAACGATCCGAAGCTGCGTGCCGATGCGACGCGGCTCAAGCTGCAGGTGGCGCCGGAAACCGGCGAAGCCATCGCCAGCCTGGTTGCCTCCATGATCGACACTCCCAAGGACATCGTCGAAGAGACCAAGCAGACAATCGAACCCAAGGGCATGATCAAGAAGCAGCTCAAGCGCAAGAAGAAGAAAAAGAAGTCCGCCAACTGACGGGGGCTCAATGGCTTACGATGGACTGAGAACTTTCCTGGCGCAGAGCGATGCGCTGGGGGAGGTTCGCCGCATTGACGACGCGGACTGGAACCTGGAGATCAATACTCTGGCCGAAGCCGTGTGCGAACACATGGCCGACCCGCCCCTTTTGCTGTTCGACGAAATCAAGGGTTATTCCAAGGGCTTTCGCGTGATGGCCCTGCCGCTGGCGTCGCGCCGGCGCATCGCCGCGCTTCTTGGACTGCCTACGGATATCAGCAAGATGGAATTGATCCGCCTGGCGTCACGCCATATGCGCGCAGCCAAGCCCATCGCCCCCATCACCGTGCCCGATGGGCCGGTGATGCAAAACCGCATGCTCGGCAACGAAGTTGATGTGCTGCGCTTCCCGGTGCCCCTTGCCCACGAAAAGGACGGCGGGCGTTATATCGGCACCGCCGATTCCCTGATCAACCGGGATCCCGAAAGCGGCTACATCAACATGGGCACCTATCGCATCCAGGTCCACGGTCCCAACCGCCTTGGCCTGTGGATGAGTCCGGGCCAGCAGGGCCGCGCCATTTGCCAGCGCTACTGGGACAAGGGCGAGGCCTGCCCAATCGTCGCCACCTTCGGCGGTGACCCGCTTTTGTTCATGGTGTCGTCCAACAAGCTGCCTTGGGGGCAATCGGAACTGGACTACGCCGGCGGTCTTCTGGGCCACGGGGTCGATGTGATCGAGGGGCCCCTGACCGGCCTGCCGATCCCGGCACATGCCGAAATCGCCATCGAGGGCGAGGTTCCCCCGCCGAGCGAGGAATCAGCCGAGGAAGGCCCCTTCGGTGAGTGGCCCGGCTATTATTCCGGTGGCACCAAGGGAACCGGCGAACTGCAACCGGTGATCCGGGTCAAGGCTGTCTATTACCGCAACGACCCGATCCTGGTGAACATGGCACCGCAATGGCCGGGGGCCCCCAACAAGTCGATTCGTTTCGACGCCGGGCTGTTGTGGGATCAACTTGAGGCCGTGGGGATTCCCGGTATCGCCGGCGTGTTCGTCTACCACCCCTACATGGTAGTGGTGGCGATCAAGCAAGGCTATGCCGGCCATGCCCGTCAGACCGGAGCTGGCGTACTTGCGGCTTCGGCCACAGCCCGCAACGGCCGCTATGTCGTTATCGTCGATGAGGATATTGACCCCTCCAACATCCAGGAGGTGCTGTGGGCGATGGAGACCCGTGTCGATCCCGCCAGCGATATCCAGATCGTCGACGGCACTTGGTCCACTCCGCTGGATCCGCGCATGCCACCCGATAAACGCGCGGCAAAGGAGCACACAAATTCCAGGGCTATTTTCTACGCCGTCCGCCCCTTCGGCTGGCGTGAGGCCTTTCCCATGGTCAACCGGGCCGAGCGGGATACCCTGCGCCGGGTGATGGACAAATATCGCGACATATTCCCGTTCCCCGAGGCCTAGTGGGCAGAAAAACCCTCATTTTCTAGGGTTTTTACGGAAAAGGATGAAGATTGCGCGGGCAAGCGCGTCGTGTTGAAATACAAAACACTTTTTTGTTTTTTAATACACGGCCCCACAAGCGGGCCGAATTAATCGGGAGGATTCACCCTTGGTAGACCACGTCCATTTCCCCTATCGATCTTCAAGCCACCTGCCCTTCCTGCACGTGGTTTCAGAATCCGGTTCCTGGGAAAAATTCGATCTCGACGTCAATTACAACTACAAGATCAGCTCTCAGGACGCGCATCTGGAAGTGCCCTCCGAAGAGGTGGAATTCGTCGGCGGCAACCATGTCTCCACCTACGCCCAGCGCGCCCACGGCGACACTTGGGTTTATCTGGGCCAAACGCTGAACTACACCAACTGCCGCCTGGTTGCGAAACCCGACTCTGAAATTTTCGGCGTACCCGACCTGCTCGAGAAAAAGGTCGGGACGCGAGGCATGCATCCGGGCCTGAACGACTGGATTTACTGCAAGCAGCATAATCTCGACGTTGATCGCGATGATCTCGAGTTTCTAAGCCAGGTCCCCTATGACCAGGGCAGCATGGATCCGCAGTTCACGGGAGAGGATCCAGAACGCCTGCCGCTGTGGCATTGGGTGCGCGACGGTATCTGCGATGCCGCCTTCGTCACCGCGCCGGGTTGCCTGCATGCGAAAAAGGCCGGGCTTCGGGTTATTGATATCGATCCGCTGCCGATGATCTGGTTCACGACTATTTCATCGTCGTCGTCCTTCATCGCCAAGCACCCCGACATCGTCGAGCGCTTTCTGAAAGGCCTGATGACCGGAATTCACTACTACAAAACCCATCCGGTCGAATCGACCAAGATCATTCAGCAGCTTTATACCGACGAAGGTGAGTTGACCGACGACGAGGCCAGCTTCCTCTACCACGACATCGCGCGGCTGCTGGAACCCAAGCTTTACCCGAGCATGCAGGCAATTTCGAACGTCTATCAGGAAGGCATCCGCCAGAACAAGGACGCCCGCAAGGTCAATCCGATGGAACTGTGGGACATGCACCATGTCCGTCAGATCGACGACAGCGGTTTCATCCGCGAACTCTACGGCAACCAGTCCACAGGTAAATAAAGACTGGGGCGAATAAGGCACGGCGGCACATTCCGCCGTGCCAACTATCCATAGGCTATGGGAGGCCACCTCGATGAAAACAAACTGGAAGGTATTGCGCGTATCTGCATTTTCCGCTCTGGCGTTTGGCGTCATGGCGACTTTGCCCTCGCCCACCACGGCGGAAGTCAATTTCAAGAACAAGAACGTCACCATGATTGTCGGCAACGCACCCGGCGGCGGCACCGACGCGGTAGGCCGTCTGGTCGGCGAATTTCTGATGCGCAACCTGCCCGGCGGACCAACACTGATCGTCAAGAATATGCCGGGCGCGGGCGGCATCACCGCGCTCAATTATTTTGCCAACAAGGTCAAGCCTGACGGGCTGACCATCACCACCGGGGCCTCAACCCAGACCGACCCGGTGCGCTGGCGGGCCAAGGCATCTCAGTACGACCCGCGCAAGTTCCGCATGATTGGTGGCATTATTCGCGGCTCCACCGTCCTCATGCTTAAGAAAGAAGCACAGGACCGGCTTCTGGACAAAAGCAAGCCGCCCGTAGTCGTTGGCGCCATCGATGGCACCCGTTCAGGCATTGTCATGTCCATGTGGGGCGGCAAGTATCTCGGCTGGAATATCAAGTGGGTCGTGGGTTATGGCGGCACATCGGAACTGATGCTGGCGCTGCAACGCGGCGAAATCGACATCACATCCACAGCCAACAGTTTCCTTATCAAAGAGCTTCAGGGCAAGGGCACCCACGTTATCCTTGCCCAGTCGGGCATCCCTGAAAGCGGCAAGATCGTGTCGCGTATGGGATTCGAAAATATCCCTATCTTCCCCAACGAGATCAAACCAAAACTCAAGACCGAACTCGAAAAGCAGGCTTTCGGCTATTGGGAAAGCATTAACACCACAGACAAGTGGATGGCGCTACCGCCGGGCACCCCAGATGACATCGTCAACGCTTACGAAAAAGCTTTCCTTACCGCGATCAAGGATCCCGAATTCCTCAAGCGCGGGCGAGCCACGATCAGCGAGGATATCGCCGGTCTACCCGCCGCCGATCAAGACCGGCTGGTCCAGCAACTTGCCGCCACCACCGACGAGGCGCTGGCCTATATCGACGGCATCAAGAAGTCCCAAGGGCTGCGCGTGCTGGTCACGAAGATGCAGACCGTCAGCACTATGATCGACGCCGTCAAGAAGAAGCACCGGGTGCTTGAATTCAACGCCGGCGGCAAGAAGCAGACGGTGCGCCTTTCGGGAGGCAAGACCAAGGTCAAGATCGGCGGCAAGGAGTCCAACCGCCGCAAACTCAAGGCCGGCATGTCCTGTGATATCACCTACGGCAAGTCGGGCAGCACGGCCACGACCATCGTCTGCAAGTAATCGCGCGTAAAGAGAGCGCGGCCGGGGCTCATAAGGCTCCTGGCCGCGCCACTCCTCAAAGGCCTGGGAGAATCACCAGTATGAGTACCGATGGACAGAACGCCGATCCAGAAACCCGCAACTCGGCGCTGGCGGACCTGCGCGACTATTTGCGTATTGTCGAGGAACGCGGCGAACTGGAGGTCGTAGACGGCGCCGATCCGGTGCTCGAAATGGGCGCACTTTATGAAATGAGCCTGGAAAAACTCTATCCGCCGGTACTGCTGTTCAAAAATCTCAAGGGTTATGATCCGGACTTTTCGGTGCTGACCAACCCCCGTTTTGCACGCACGCTGGTTGGTGACCTTGATCTTGAGGCTGTGCGCAAGCTCAAGAACACAACGCGCTGGGCATCGGACCCAATTCCGCCTGAGGAGGTCAACACCGGCCCCATCTTCGACAATGTCGCCCTTGGTGATGATGTCAACATGCTCAAGTTTCCTGCCGCGCAATGGAAGGCCGGTGACGGCGGGCGCTACATCGGCACTGAATGTCTGGTCATCAATCGCGATCCCGATTCGGGCTGGGTCAATATCGGGACCTATCGCAACATGGTGGTGGACAAGAACACGCTTGCGGTCTTCATCGAACCAGGCAAGCACGGCGACCTGATCCGAAAGAAATACTGGGAACGCGGCGAACCCTGCCCCATGGTCATCTGCGTCGGTCAGGCGCCGGTGCTGGCCAATGTCGCGGGCACAACCTCACGCCACGGCGTCAGCGAATACGACATGGCCGGGGCGCGTATAGGCCGTCCTATCAAGGTGGTGCGCGGTCAGTTGACCGACCTGCCCATCCCCGCCGATGCCGAGGTGGCGTTCGAAGGCTTTATGCCGCCGGTCAGCGAGGCCAGTGCCGAGGAAGGCCCCTTCGGTGAGTGGCCCGGCTATTATGCATCATCAGTACGGCGCGAAACCGTGCTCAAGGTCGGCGCCACCTACCACCGCGACAAGCCGATCCTGATCGGCCAGCCCCCGGCCAAGCCCACCCTGCCCGGTCGCCAGCCATCCCTGTCCGGCATGGCCGCGATCTGGAACGCGCTGGAGGCGGCGGGCGTGCCGGAGGTGCGCGGTGTATGGAAAATGCAGGGCGGCGGCGTCAGCTTCATGAACATCATCGCCATCAAGCAGCAGCACGCCGGGCACGCAAAGATGGCGGGCATGGTGGCGGCGGGCTGCGGACCGGGCGCCTATATGACGCGCATCGTCATCGTGGTCGATGACGACATCGATATTCAAAATCCCGCCGAGGTCATGTGGGCTCTGGCCACGCGCTGGGACCCTGCGACCCAGACCGACATTATCGACGGCTGCTGGACCGGCTACATCGACCCCTACCTGCCGCCCGAAAAACGCGCCGCCGACGACCTGACCACGCCACGGATCATCATCTATGCCGTGCGCCCCTGGCACTGGAAGGACGACTTCCCAAAGGTTAATGCCGTCGACCCCAAATATGCCGATGAAGTCCGCGCCAAGTGGGCGCAAAGCTTACCGTTCCTGGAAAAACTTCAAAAATGATTCCTGAGCCAATGGACACTATCAAGGTGGAAGCACCCATCGGGCAGATTTACACTGCTTCACCCCCACAACGGAGTAACCGCAGATGAGCGACGATGCGCTCAAGGCCTTTGACGAAAAACTGAAAGCCGCCGGCATGTACGGCCAGTGGCAGTCGGACCGCTACCTGCAGCAAGTTCTGGACGGTCCCAAGCCCGCCGGCGTGGCCAAGGTATGGCGTTGGGATGAGGTCTCGGCCCTGCTCGACGAAGCCTGCCAGGTTATGACCGAAAGCCTGACCGCAAGGCGAAGCCTGATGTTCGTCAATCCGGAACTGCCGCGCGGCAGCACCCACACCCTGGCCATGGGCGTGCAGATGATCCTGCCCGGCGAAACGGCCTGGACGCATCGCCATTCCATTGCGGCGCTGCGGTTCACCATCATGGGCGGAAAACGTCTTTACTCCGTCGTCGACGGCGAAGCCTGCATAATGGAGGAAAATGATCTTGTCCTGACGCCGGGCTGGACCTGGCACGACCATCACAACGAATCCGATGAACGCTGCGCCTGGCTCGACGTTCTCGACGTGCCGCTGATGATCATGCTCAACCAGGCGTTCTACGAACCCTACGGCGAAGAACGCCAGCCCTTGCGCAACGATGGTGATGCCGTGGCGGATCGCCACGGTCGCTTTCCGCCTGCATGGGAACAGACGCCAGTGGCGCGCGTGCCCGTTCGTTATCCCTGGGCCGATATGGAAGCCCGCCTGCGCCAGATGGCCGAAGGCGACGGCAGTCCCTATGACGGGATCGCGCTGGAATACGTCAATCCCCTCACCGGCGGGCCAACCCTGCCGACGCTGACCTGCTGGGCCAGCTGGATCAAGCCCGGTCAGAAACTGAAGCCCCACCGGCGCACGTCTTCAGCCATTTATCACGTCGTGCGCGGCGAGGGCCGCGCCATCATCGGCGGCACCGAAATCACGTTCAGCCCAAGAGACAGCTTCTGCGTCCCCAACTGGGCCCAGCACCATATCGAAAACGCCAGCGCCAGTGATGAGCTGGTCCTGTTTTCGGCCCATGACATTCCCTTGCTGCGCGCACTCGGTCTTTACCGCGAAGACCCGGTCGGCCAGGTCGGCGGCCAGCCGCCGGCAAGGGTTCCGGGAGACCTTGCCCGCCCCGGCGGACCATCAAAGTGGGATTAAGGAGCACCCAATGACCACAACAGCAACCGCCGATCCGGCATTGATGGATGAACTGAAGCGCGAGATCGTCACCCTCGCCAATGCCCAGTTCGACAGCCGCGCTTATCGCCGCCTGCTGGGCCTGCCCCTGACCAAGGCCCGTGCCCAGGCTTACGTAATTCAGCGCACGCATTGGACCAACAACCGCCGCGATTGCTGGGCCCTGGCCCAGGGGGTTGCGCCGCTCGACATCAAGCGGATCATCTGGGATCACGAGCGCGAGGAACTGGCGGGCAAGCCCGATGGCAGTGTGCCCGATCACTACACGCTGTCGATCCGCGAGGCCGCGTCCCTCGACCTCACCCCCGACGACCTGATCAATACGCCGCCCTGCGACGGCGCTGCGACCTGCATGGCGGCATGGCTGCATCTGGCCAAGCACAGCCATTGGCTGACCGCCGTGGCCGCGTCTTCAGCGCTGGAACTGTCCAATTCGGAAGCGGTGCTCAAGGATGGTTCAATGTCGCGCCGCATGGGCAACAAGATGTCGAAGGAACTGGGCATCCCGATGAAGAAACAGGCCATGAATGCCGAACACATGGTCGCCGATGCCGAACACGGCAACCTGATGACCGATGTCGCCCAGCGCTACCTGCATAGCCGCGCAGAGCTGGAACTGATTCTCGATGGTCTGCGCCAGAGCTGGAGCATCGACCGGGTGTGGAAAGGGCAGCTCGCCGACCTGATGGAAGCGATTCCTGACTGAGAATCTTTCAAGCGGCATCACGCAAAGGAAATAGGGGGCCAAGGCCCCCTATTTCCTGTTTTATGCCTCAGCGTGCGATCTTGCGCATACGGTCGATCAGCGAACTTGGCCGTGAATAGACGCTATCGAGCAGCTTGTTGATGCGCTCGCCGCGCACCGGATTGATAACCAGCTTTTGCTGGGCAGCTTCAGCCAGATAGGCCTTGTCCTTCATGGTCGCGTCGAACGCATCACGCAGCGCCTTGACGCGGTCAGCCGGCAAGCCCGGCGGCGCCAGGAAGGGACGCCCCATGATCTGCTCGGCGAAGGCCAGCTCGAAAAGCTGCCTGTCTTCATCCTTCATCGGCAGGTCCATGACCAACGGTGCATTGGGATAGGCAGCATCCTTTTCCAGCCCCATCTGCAGCACCATCACGACCTTGCCGTCCTTGATCCAGGGTTCGAACCGGTTGCGGAAATTGGGCGAAGACCCGCCGGAGACATGGGCATCAACCTCGCCCTTCTCCAGGGCCAGAAGCGACGTCTGAGACCCCTTGTAGCCTTCGATCACACGGAAACGTGTGCCGAACACCTCGTTCATGATGCGCGGGTAAACGGAAGTGGCAGCCCCGCGCCCCGTGGATGATGTGGTCAGCTCTTTTTTCTTCAGATCTTCCAGAGTTTTCACGCCGGTCTTTGCCGCCACCAGCATGATGCCCAGTTCCTGCTGCGGTGAGCCGATCCAGTAAAACTTGCGACCGTCGAACTTGAGCGGCGTGGGCTTGCGCTTCTTGCCCTTCTTTTTCTTTTTGGGCGGCGCCCCCAGCAGCGGCATGAAAGCGACATTGCGCTGCAATTGGCCCATGACCGATCCGTCCTTGGCCGCGACGTTATAGAGATAGTTGGCGGCGATCACGCCTGCGGCACCGACCATGTTGCGTACCAGCATGCGGGGCTGGCCCGGCAACTGGTGGACGATATGGCGGCTGAGATGGCGGGCGTAAAGGTCATAGCCACCGCCCACGGAGCCCGAGGCAATCAGGGTCATCTGCTTGCCCTTGTAGAATTCGGCAAGCGATTCCGCCGAAACCGGAGCCGCCGTCGCCAGTCCGCCCACCGCGATGGCAGCCCCTGCAAACAGCCTGAAATGACGTGAAATATGCATGATACCTGTCCCCCCATGATCCCCGGGCAGCTTCATGGCCAGCCTCGGGATGTTTGATATTGTGCGAATTGAAGCACCGTTTTCCCCCCCTCACAATCCGATTCGTGGGCTCCGTAAGTGCCGCCGGAAGACCCAATCGAAGAAGGGACTGGATAGCCTTGGAAAGCCTTGCTCCCAAAGGAGAATCTCCCCACCCCCTGGGGGGACTTTTGGGTCTGGATTTTCCGGCTTTCATGTAACATGATGCCCGCAAAACAGGGGCGTCCTTTACATAAAGCGTGACATCAACATCATGAAGCCAACGGATACGTCCGATCCCGACTACTTTCACCGGGTCGTGGATTGCCAGTGGGCCTGCCCTGCGCATACCGCAGTCCCCGAATACATTCGCCTGATCGCCCAGGGCCGGTTTGCCGACGCCTATATGGTGAACCGCGAATCCAACGTCTTCCCCGGCATCCTGGGGCGTGTCTGCGACCGCCCCTGCGAGCCCGCCTGCCGCCGCGGCCGCCTGAATGAAGATGAAAAACCCGTCGCCATCTGCCGCCTGAAGCGCGTTGCCGCCGACCATCACGGCGATATCACCGACCGCCTGCCCAAGGCTCCGCCACAAAAGAACGGCAAGCGCGTCGCCCTGGTGGGTGCCGGACCGTCCGCACTGACGGTGGCCAACGATCTCGCGCCACTCGGTTACGACTGCACGATCTTCGAAGCCCTGGCCAAACCGGGCGGGCTGATGCGCTCCAACATTCCATCTTTCCGCCTGCCCGCGCGCGTTCTCGACGAAGAGGTAAATGCCATCATCGATATGGGCGTGGACCTGCGCCTCGGCACGCCGGTGAAAAGCATGCAGGGACTGCTCGACGACGGCTATGACGCCGTGTTCGTCGGCTCCGGCGCCCCCAAGGGCAAGGACCTCAAGCTGCCCGGCCGGGATGAAGCCGCCGCCAATATTCATATCGGCATCCAGTGGCTGGAATCCGTCGCCTTCGGTCATATAGAGGCCATCGGCAAAAAGGTCCTGATTATCGGCGTCGGCAACACCGCCATGGATTGCTGCCGCACCTCGCTGCGGCTCGGCGCCAACGACGTCAAGGTCATGGCCCGCAAGCCCCGCGCCTTCTTCAAGGCTTCCGACTGGGAGCTCGAAGACGCGGAAGAAGAAAACGTCGAGATCGTCATCAACCATTCGCCCAAGTCCTTCGTTGTCGAAGACGGCAAGCTCACCGGCATGATGTTCGAGAAAATCGAATATGCCTTCGACGACAAGGGCGAGATCACCGACCAGAACGTGGTCGAGGAAATTTTCTTTCCCGCCGACGATGTCGTTCTGGCCATCGGCCAGGACAATGCCTTTCCGTGGATCGAGCGCGAGACCGGCATTGAATTCGACAAGTGGAACGTTCCGGTGGTGGACAAGAGCACCTTCCAGTCCACCCGCCCCGGCGTATTCTTCGGCGGCGACGCAGCCTTTGGGCCGCTGAATATCATCTGGGCGGTCGAACATGGCCACCAGGCAGCGATTTCCATTCACCGTCATTGCCAGGGTGAAACCCTGGAGGAGCGCCTGCCGCGCGGGGTCAATCTCCAGTCCACCAAGATGGGCATCCACGAATGGAGCTATTCCAACGATTTTGATCCCTCGGCCCGGCGCAAGATGCAGCATGTCGAGCTGACCCGCCGGTTCGAGAAACTGGACGTCGAGGTCGAGCTTGGCTTTACTGCCGAAGAGGCTGCGACCGAAGTGGAACGCTGTCTCAACTGCGATATCCAGACCGTGTTCACGGCAAAGCTCTGCACTGAATGCGATGCCTGCATCGACATCTGCCCGGTTGACTGCCTGACCATTGCGCCTGATGGCACCGGCGCAGAAATCCGTGCGCATCTGACCGCACCGGCGGAAAATTCCGACCAACCGCTGTACGCTTCCGACCCGTTGATGCATACCGGCCGCCTGATGGTGAAGGATGAAAACGTCTGCCTTCACTGCGGGCTCTGCGCCGAGCGCTGCCCGACCGCAGCCTGGGACATGCAAAAGTCGTTAATTGAAATTCCCTACGCCTGGAATGAATTTGGAGGAGACCAGCCGTGTCGGCAGCGCAAAGCCGGTTGAACGATTTCGTCGTCAAGGTTGCCAACGTTAACGGCACCGGATCGGCGAGCGCCAACAGCCTCCTGATGAAAGCCTATTTCCGGATGGGCATCCCCGTGGTCGGCAAGAACTACTTCCCGTCCAATATTCAGGGCATGCCCACCTGGTATGAAATTCGAATCACCCGTGATGCTTATGCCGCGCGTTCGGGCGAGGTCGACATCATGCTCGCCATGAATGCCGAAACCTACGCCCAGGACATCAAGGAAGTCGCCCCCGGCGGCTACCTGATCTACGATTCGACCTGGCCGCGCCAACAGGCGCTGTCGCGCCCGGACATTACCGTGCTGGGTATTCCGCTCGCGGAAATGATGAACACCGCCTTCGCCAATGCGCGCGTCCGCATCCTGATGAAGAACATGGCCTATGTCGGTGCCGTGGCAGCGCTTACGAACATCGACATGGATGTCATTCGTGCCCTGATCGAGGAAATGTTCGCAGGCAAACCCAAACTGGTGCCGGCGAACATGGAGGCGATCGAACTTGGCTTTAATTATGCCAAGGAAAACTTCTCCTGCCCGCTGCCATTGTCGGTCGAAGCAATGGGCAAGACCTCCGGCCACATCATGATCGATGGCAACACCGCCGCCGGGCTGGGCTGCGTCTATGCCGGCGCCACCGTCGGGGCTTGGTATCCGATCACGCCTTCGACGTCGCTGATGGACGCCTACACCTCCTTCTGTGCCAAGCTGCGTACCGACAAGGAAACCGGCGAGAAGCGCTATTGCATCGTTCAGGCCGAAGATGAACTTTCCTCTGCCGGCGTCGTGCTCGGCGCAGGCTGGACCGGGGCACGCGCCTTCACCACCACATCGGGGCCGGGCATCGCCCTGATGGGGGAATTGATCGGGCTTGGCTATTACGCCGAAATTCCGATGGTCCTGTTTGATATCCAGCGTGTTGGCCCGTCCACCGGCATGCCGACCCGTACCCAGCAGGGCGATCTCCAGATTTGCGCCTATGCGTCACACGGCGACACCAAGCACATCTGTCTCTATCCCTCTGACCCGCGTGAATGTTTCGAAATGGCGATCAATGCCTTCGATCTGGCCGAAAGGTTCCAGACGCCGGTCTTCGTCGTATCCGATCTCGATATCGGCATGAACGACTGGATGATCCGCGACCTGGAGTGGGATGACAGCTATCGACCCGACCGCGGCAAGGTGCTGAGCGACGAGGAACTGGAAAAGATTACCAAGTTCCACCGCTACCTAGATGTCGACGGCGACGGCATTCCCTATCGGACCCTGCCCGGCTCGCACCCCAAGGGGGTCTATTTCAACCGCGGTGCCGGACATAACAAGTGGGGCGGGCGGACGGAGCTGGGCGACGAATACCAAGACGTCATGGACCGCCTGTTGATCAAATGGGCCACAGCCGCAACCAAGGTTCCCAAGCCCGTCGAAGCGCGTACCCGTCAGGGCGCGGCCTGGGGCATCCTGACCCTGGGCAGCTGTGATGGCGCCTGCCGCGAGGCACTTCAGCACCTTAACGACAAGGGCATTGCAGTCGACTACATGCGCCTCAAGGCCTTCCCCTTTACGGCTGAGGTCGAGGAATTCCTCGCCAGCCATGAACGCATTTTCGTCGTCGAGCAGAACCGCGACGCGCAGCTGCGCGGGATGCTGGTCAACGAAACCCCGGTGGAAAAAGCCAAGATCACTTCCATCCTTCACTACAACGGCACGCCGATGGACTATCACCAGATCGTATCTGCCATCGAAGATGCCGTCGCCAAGGAAGCCGCGGCATGAGCTATATCCGCAAGCCCAACATCACCTACAAGGGCCGTTCCGAAAACACGCTTGGCCTGACCGAAGCCTCCTACGAAGGGGCCATGTCGACCCTATGCGCAGGCTGCGGCCACGATTCGATCACCGCTGCGATGACCCGCGCTTTCTTTGAATCCTCGATCCCGCCCAATGCCGCCGTCAAAATTTCGGGTATCGGCTGTTCGTCCAAAACGACCGCCTATTTTCTTGGTCAGTCCCACGGCAACAACACCGTGCACGGGCGCATGCCGTCGATCACCACCGGCGCCATCGCCGCCAACCGCAAACTGCACTACGTCGGCATTTCAGGCGACGGCGATTCGCTGTCCATCGGCCTTGGCCAGTTTGCCCATGCCATTCGTCGCAACGTCGATATGCTCTACGTCATCGAGAACAACGGCGTTTACGGCCTGACCAAGGGCCAGTTCTCGGCCTCTGCCGCGTTCGGCGCCAAGACCAAGAAGGGCGAGGTGAATCCCAACCCGCCCATCGACCCGATCAAGATGGGCCTGGCACTGGGGGCAAGCTTCATTGCGCGCTCGTTCTCTGGCGACAAGAATCATCTCGTGCCGCTGATCAAGGCCGGGCTCAAGCATAAGGGGTTTGCCCTGATCGATGTGCTGTCGCCCTGTGTCACCTTCAATGACCACGAAGATTCGACGATGAGCTACAAATACGCTTACGCCCATCGCCACACCGCAGCTGACCTGATCATGGACCGCGACGAAATTACCGCTGATTATCCGGAAGGTACCGTCACACCCATCACCATGCATGATGGCAGCGTGATCTATCTCAAGAAGACCGATCCCGACTACGATCCGACAGACCGGGCGCGGGCCTTCGACTACGTCATGCGCCACCAGGACAAAGGCGAGATCGTCACCGGGCTTCTCTATATTGATGAAAGCCGCAAGGACATGCACACCACCCACAACACCGTAGCGGCGCCGCTCACGACTTTCCCCTACGAAGATCTGTGCCCCGGCTCTGGCGCGCTGGATGCAATCCAGAAACGCTACCGCTAGTAAGGCTGTTCGAGTTCCTGGGTATCCCCTACTTCGCTTGATGCAGGCCGGTGATCGCCGGGTGCAATTGGGCGACGGTTCGCGCCAGCGCCGCATCGTCATAGGCGACAGGCGTACCCGCGCCCCAGACTGGACCAGGCCAGGCAGCATCATCCGCGCGCCGCGCCACCACATGGACATGTAATTGTTCGACCATGTTCCCAAGGGCACCGACATTGATCTTGTCGGGCCGGAAAAGCGCTGACAGCGCCTGTGATGCAACCGCGACTTCCTCGATCAACGTCGCACGCCCAGCACCATCCAGGTCGTGGATTTCACGCAAACCGGCGCGGGCAGGCACCAGAATCAGCCAGGGAAAGCGCGCATCGTTCATCAACAGTACCCGCGACAGGGCCAGCGCGCCCAAAGGCACGGTATCGGCGGCAAGTCGTGGATGCAGTTCGAACATGGTCTTACCTTAGCACGAAGTCCGGGCGCGGACACTTCCAAGCCCGCGCGAATGCCCCTAGACTGCCCCGGTGACATCAAGGAGCCGTTCGCTCGCCATGACCCAGAAGCCATCCCCCGTTCATCCGGTTTTCGCCGCCGGGGCCACCACCGTGTTCGAGGTCTTTTCCGGCCTCGCCCGCGATACCGGTACGATCAACCTCGGTCAGGGTTTCCCCGATCATGGTGAGCCGGAAAGCGTTATCGCAGCGGCGCGCAATGCGCTCACAGAGCGTTCCAACCAATACCCCCCAATGATGGGCGTGCCGGAACTGCGCCGGGCGGTGGCCGACCATGCGGCGCGGTTTTATGGTCTTGATCTCGACCCCACCACGGAAGTCATGGTCACGTCCGGTGCGACCGAGGCACTGGCGGTCGCCATTCTGACCCTGGTCCAGCCCGGTGACGAGGTGGTGACGTTTGAGCCCATGTACGATTCCTACGCCCCCATCGTGCGCCGTGCCGGGGGCGTTATCCGGCCGGTGCGCCTCACGGGCGCGGACTGGGCATTGGACCGGGCCGCCCTTGCCGCCGCCTTCGGGCCAAAGACGCGGGCCGTAATCCTGAATAACCCGATGAACCCCACCGGCAAGCTGTACAGCGACGACGAACTGACCGAGATCGCACGCCTGTGCCAGAAGTTCGATGCCGTCGTGATTGCCGATGAGGTCTATGAGCATCTCGTCTTCGACAATCACCGCTTTCGCCCGATGATGTGCCTGCCCGGCATGCGCGAGCGCACGGTGCGGATCGGATCGGCGGGCAAGACCTTTTCACTAACCGGCTGGAAGGTCGGCTATATCAGTGCCGCGCCTGCGCTGATGGGACCGCTGGCGCGATGCCACCAGTTCATTACTTTCACCACGCCCCCCGCGCTGCAATATGGCGTCGCCGAGGGATTGAGTCTGGAAGACACTTACTTCCACGACCTCGCCCGGCGCATGGGCGCCAAGCGCGACAAACTGGCGGCGGCACTGGCCGGGCTTGGGCTCAGCGTCAACAACTGCACCGGCACCTATTTTCTGATCGCTGATATCTCGCCCCTCGCCCGCGCGGGCGAGGACGATGTGGCCTTTGCCACCCGCATGACCCGCGAGGCGGGGGGAGCTGCCATTCCGCTCAGCGCCTTTTTCGAAACCAATCAGCCACGCAACCTGTTGCGCTTCTGCTTTTGCAAGAAAGATGACATTCTCGACACCGCTGTCGACCGCCTGAACACGTATTTCAAAGCCCAGGACACACGCTCATGACCAGCTTACCCGATGCCTCCGCCATCGTTCATTCCATCATGGCCGCAGGCGTTGATCTGGCCCGGCGTGGCCAAGTACCTGCCACCAGCGGTAATTTTTCGGCCCGTGTCGATGACCGCTATATCGCCATCACCTCGTCAGGCGTGGACAAGGGCGCCCTGTCCGAAGATGACGTGCTGCTGTTCGATCTTGAGGGCGACGCCGTCGTCGGCAAGGGCAGCGCCAGCGCCGAAACACCACTGCATACCAGTCTTTACCGCCGCGATCGGGATATCGGCGCCGTGCTGCATACGCATTCGCGCAATGCCACGCTGGTCTCGATGATGATGGGCGATATAGACACAGTGGTGCTGACCAATTACGAACTGCTCAAGGCATTTCGCGGTTTCACCAGCCATACCGACACAGCGCGGGTGCCGGTTTTTGCCAATGATCAGGATATGGCCCGGCTTTCAACCCTGGTCGAAGCCCGCCTAAACAATACCACTGACGTCATCGGCTACCTGCTGGCCGGGCACGGGCTTTACACTTGGGGGGTGGACATGGCGGAAGCCAGGCGTCACATAGAAGCAATGGAATTCATCCTCGACTGTGAACTTGAACGCATGAGGCTCCGGCGATGACGACGCTGACCGTATACCGGGAAACCGACCTGCCCCGTCCCCACCTTGAAACCACTGATGGCGAAGAAATCGCGCAGGCCCTCAGGGGGCTTGATGTGCGCTTCGAACGCTGGCCTGTGGCCCGGAGCCTCGATGCTGAAGCCGGACAGGATGCCATCCTCGCCG
>FLOH01001095.1_pt1 | contig 44763 bp, 66 predicted proteins | sample 756751 | NCBI WGS metagenome assembly FLOH01 (sample SAMEA4026879, study PRJEB14308) | marine metagenome | biome: coastal water; material: water | depth 74 m
TACGCTTGCATCAAAGAAACCTTGCTCCCAGTCGTTGATGAATAGCTCATAGTCTTTAAGTGATAAAGTTTCTGCAAAACGGATTAAATGAGATGCGGTATAGTCACAGAAATAGATAGCTGACTTGAGAGTTGATTCATCAATGATTTGCTTACCTTGGGCTAAAGACCATACTGCTGCGATACGACCCATTTTAAATGCACGACCAGACATTTCGATACCTTCCACAGATTCGCCGTCGTTCAGTAGTAAATACTTGGACTTCTCCTGAGTGTAGGATTTGTAGTCGTCGTACAAACGTGCTGCGTCGTCGTCAAACATGACTGATGGGTTGGCCATAGTAGACTTTATACATGTGTGGAAATGTGCGTCAAGTCGAGAGGTAAGAGTTTGCAAAGTTACACGTGCTTGGTCCTGGATGCGTCGCTTCTCCATTGGAGACTTAGGAATAACTTCATTCTCAAATTCCTCCTTAGCTGTGCTAAATACAACAGTGGTACGGCGTGCGAGTGAAGTAGTTAACATTGGTACAAGTAGTTTGCGTACATTACCTTCTTGGTAAAATGGTGCAGAAGATGAGATACCTAATAAATTAGGAAACATACCGTTAATAGATTCCTCCTTGGACTCCTGCGTCTTGTACTCAGGGCTAACAGATTGGCCCATGTCGAATAGGATTGAGAATAACTCAAGGACTTCAACAACGGCTGAGTTGGATTGAATAGCAAGACCAAGTTCGGATGCGAAAATTGCTTTGGCTCCGAAAGAAGAGTAAGCCATACGGTTCATTGATGTGCTCAATCCTCCACGAGTTGATGCAAGAGATGCAATAGGGGTTTCCGGCTTTGGAATAGTATGGATGTAATCATCAGGTACTACAGTTGCTTCATCAAAGTTTGGGTTAGATTTGCGCATGTCACGAATGTATTTGCCACGAGCTTTCTCTGCAGCTTCGTTAGCTTGTTGAGTAGTGATTAATTCGTTTGCTGCGTTCATGGTCTTCATTAACGCTTGATAAGTAGAGTCCTTGCCGCCCCCAGATCTTGCAATGATGATTGAATAAGTGTTAAGTCCGATTGCATCGTCAGAGTAAACTCCGTCGTTGAGCTTAGGTCGTACTTGGCCAAATGTGTGGGACAATATAAAATTAGCTACTGCTAATGCTGAAATATTGGAAAATGATGGTGTCTTTGCGTTAGCAATACGAATCATGTCCTGCAATACTTCGGGTAGAAGCGTAGTGTCGAAAGAGTCCATGTTCCTTCCCTTAAGGAAGTCAAGTTCATCTTCGTACTGTGTGTATAGATTCTTCAAATCTGCTAAAATTTTGTGTTCAATTTTCATTTGAATCCTTTATAATTTAGTGTAAATAGTTTCTCCATTGGAGAATTGTGCAGCTACTCCGTAAGGTGTTGATACTTGTGCTAATAAAGACTCGATATGTTCAAATGCTTCTGACTCCACTGCTCCAAGTTTAGATTGAAGTTTAGTGCTATGAATAGCCCAAATACCAGCCTTAATATCATACATAGTTGGGTCATAAGATATTTCATCTATAACAGCATATGAATCTTCGTAATAGTCGCATCCGTCTATAAACCATTCAGATTCGTAGTCTAAATTTGCTGCTTCGTAGTAGCCGGATCTTACAAATAAATTTATACGAAATTCAAAAGTAATGTTAAGGTAGGTTAGTTCAATTGACCAATAACCTATTGAAGATGCTGGAAAATCCCGTAGTTCTTGTTTAGATTTGATAGATGTCTCAAGTTCAAATGCGGGATCAAGTTCACGTATCCAATCTCCTAGATATTGTTGACATTCTTGCCATATATACTCATCTTCATACTCAATTACATACGTGGCTCTAGCGTTTGCTGTGTGAAAGTTCGATGTGCCCATTAGTTATCCTTTAAAATTAAATTGTGTATTCACTAAGCAACAGAACGTTGCCAAGCTAGTTGATACTTCCTGCGCTGTCTGCCAATATGCATGATGTAAAACAGATGCCTTTTAAGTTAAAATTAATAATGTTATGCTATAATTAGTGTAAATTAAAGGAGAACAAATGTATAAACAGCAAAAACCAATTAGAATTGGAATTACTATTAAGCCTAAGTTGTTACAAGAAATGAAAGATTACTTACAACAAGTGAATGAAGATAAAACACTAAAGTATGTTAGTCAATCAGAGTTTGTGAATGTAGCTATTAAAGAATTACTTGAGAAGGAATTAGATCATGTGTAAAAAAATAACTACTAAAAAATTTATTGAAAGAGCTAATTTAATACATAGTAATAAGTATGACTATTCAAAAGTCAATTACACACATAGTCAAGAAAAAGTAATAATTATTTGTCCTATTCATGGAGAGTTTACTCAAACAGCTGGCAGTCATATAATAAAAAACGCTGGTTGCAGATTATGCGGTAGAGAGATCAGCAGGAGTAAACATATTTTAAGCACGAAAGATTTTATTAAAAGGGCTATCGGAGTGCATGGAGAAAAGTATGATTATACCTCTACTAAATATATAAATAATAAGACTAAAGTAAAAATTATTTGTCCAATACATGGAGAGTTTGAACAAATGCCTAAAGCACATTTACGAGGTCAGAATTGTTCTAAATGTGCTGATCAAACATTAACTACCTCAGAATTTATTAAAAAAGCTTTAAAAATACACAATAAAAAATATATGTATGAAAAAGTAGAGTATAAAAACAATTCTACTAAAGTACTCATTACTTGTCTAATTCATGGAACTTTTGAACAAAGAGCTAATAGTCATTTAAATGGTAAAGGATGTCCATCTTGTGCCATTTATGGGTTTGATGCTAATAAACCAGGGTATCTGTATTACTTAAAAGTTACGACAAATGATGGACAAATACTTTATAAAATAGGCATCATTAATAAGTCAGTTAATGAAAGGTTTCAATTAAATGACTTAAGAAAGATTGAAATAATTAAACAAAAGCTTTATGAAAATGGTCAAGATGCACTAAACTGGGAGACTAAGTTAAAAAGAAAATATAGGAAATACCAATATAAAGGACCAAATATACTTAGTTCAGGAAATACAGAACTATTTACTGAAGATATAATGGCCTTATGGTACAAATAAGTAGTGCTTTTCTACTTCTTAGTAAATACTAAAGGAACTTAATTAAAGTTCCTTTAATTTGGATTGTATTTCCTCTAAAGTTGCACCATTTTTAATAGTTACACAATGGGCTAAAGATGGGCCTATGTCAATTTCTGCCTTAAGGTCGAGAGATTGGTCAATTACAAACTTAGCACACATAATTGGAGGCAGAGTGTCGTTGATGTACTTAATTACTTCCAAGTCATTGGTTACTTCGTAGTATAAACAATCGTGCACAATGTTCACTAACTGAATATCCCTTGAGTACTGAGATGGCTTAAGTACTTTGTCAAATTCCACTGCTGCTATTTGGGTTAAGTTAGAATAGCCCTGCATGGTTGAGTTATTGAGAGTACGGATATCTTTCTTAGCATTACTAGAATAGAGTCGTAGACCCCAGTTGAGGTGGATAAATCCGTGCTCCTCCACTTGGGGTTGAACATATTCCTCACGGTATGCTGTGACTCCCGGGTAAAGTACGTTGTGATAGTTGCTGAAGATAGATTCCGCTTCATCAATAGAACAACCAATAGACTTAGCTACTTTAGGAGGATATGCGCCATAGGCCAAACCAAAGGATACGCCTTTTGATTCACTGCGTAAACGTTTCGCTTCAGGGTTAGTATCACATAGTGCTTTGTACTGCTTATTCACATCAAGAGAGGTTAAGTCAAATTTAGGTGCTCCCTCAAGGGCTTCCCAGGCTTTGGTCCAATACGCTGCTGAATGTAAACAGTGTGTATCAAAGTTCATTTGTAAATTACGTACCGAGGTTGCATCATGGGTTAGGATTGCTCCTACATGGCCTTCGAGGTTGGCATAATCAATTTGCACAAGTAGCTTACCTTCTGCGGCAATGAATAGCTTCTTAACAGGTTTAGCAAATGCTGAAGATGAAGAGGGTTGAGTAACAAGGTTAATACCTGTTTGGTGCTTTGCTTCATCCTTCATCTTAGCAGCTTTTCCTGATAGGCGTCCTGAGATAGTACCCATTAAGCGGATAGAACCGTATACACGATCGTTTAATGAAGATCCTAAATACTTAGGAATATATTGGGTGATCATGTTCTTGGATTCAGCAATCTCTAGTTGGAGTCGAATAACGTCGTTAACCACTCCAGAAGTACTCTTTGCAAGAGACTTCAACACATCGCCAGAAAATGACATTTGCCCAGTGTCCTTAGAAACTTCCTCAGATTCAAGTCCAAAAGCAATCCACATCTTGGTTAGTTGTGAATAGTTGTATGGGTTATATCCAAGAGTGATATAATTACCTGGGTTCTCTAGCTTGTCAACACGATTTGCAGCTGTGTTCTGGCGTAGTGCTTCAGATTCTGCAAATTCGTTAGATGCCGCTACAATAGCTGGGCCATCAAATTGCTTGTCCTTAAGAGGTTGCAAGACTGGGTCATCAATAAGCTTGAGTTCTTTGTCAGATAACATGTCATAAGTTGAGCCGGTTAAGTAATTAACAACAAATGCACGCATCTTAGGGTTGGCTTTGAACCCAGTGTACTGAGGATGCTTCCAAGCTTTGTGAATAGGCTCAAGAAACTTAGTAGTACGTTCTGCGTCGATGTCCTTGAAGAATTCCTGAATTAATGGAGTAGCATTAAGCTGTGCTAAGCATTTCGCTTTAACAGATTCAACATGTTCAGATAATGCATTAACTTGAGATAAATCAATTGCTTGACCTGCGTTAAGCATTTCCACAATAACTGGAATTGCTGGCTTGAGAATAAACTCATAATAATACCGTTGGTTGAACTGCTCAGTGTTGTAGCGTGGTTCACTAGTTTGTGGAATCCACTCAGTTGGATTAGCTGGTTCGATATCATACTTGAGGTATGCGTGGTGAGTTGCGCATGCGTCAACTCCACAATAATAAATTAACGGTAGGTTGTACTGGGTGATACTTGGGTTTGGCCCAACGTAGGTTAAGTTCGGATTGGAGTAGGTTGAAGAATCAACATACAGTTCAAAAGAGGACTTGTCGTTAGCCCAGTCGAGATAGGGGAACTTAGAGACTTCCTTCAGACCGGACTTACGTTTGGCTTGGTCAACATTGTTGTTGTACACTGCTGCAAGTAATTGAGAATCCTCAATATGCTTGGGTAACTGCTTGGTGTGCCAGTGAATGAAACGTGTGTCAAAAAGTGCATTGTGATATACTTGCTTGCAATCAGTGGTAACTAACCAGTTGAGCACATAATCACGAATGGATTGGTCCTTAAACACGATTACAATAGACTTAGTACGATCCCAGCCAATAGTTACCATAGTCAATTCATTGAATTGTGGCAAGGTTAGGTCACGAGATTCGAAGTCGACTGCAATCATTGGGTACTTGGATTCGATACCGTTGAGCCACTTGATTGCGGTTGGTAAGTCATCGGTCCAAGTTACTTGTGGCTTGATGTACTGAGATGCTACTGCATCTGCGATAAGACTAATGTCCTCCACATCATCAACTCGTGTTACATCGGAATCTTTAACCCCCCAATAATCTGTGATGATTGGTGGAGATAATCCAGTAACTTCGTAGCCATCTGGTCCATAGGGTAATGAGTTAATGAACTTGAAGGAGAACTGGGGATTAGTAATTCCGTAGCGTTGCTCGACTAGTTCAATAATACGTTCCCGGTAAAGATCTGGGTAATGGGTTAATAGGACGGTCATGTTTGTTCCTCAATAAATTTGCAGTCATGTAGACTGCCAAATATTGCCTCAGTCTTTAATATTTGTGAGTTGTAAAATCCTATTGGAGCCCATATATCAGGAGTGCCTGAATCAATTAATTGTTGAAACTTACGTCGGCTCTTAGTGCCAGTATCTCGGACACTGGTGTGCCACTTACCAAAATAATGTAATCGGTTAAGACAACGTTTGCCATGTTGGACTTTCATTATAGTTCCTTATTCGTTAAAATACTGCCATAGAATGGCGTTGCATTGGCAGTGTACTGCTCCGATAGTTAGGTCAGTATCGTGGCAATGATGTAGATGAATAGCATAGTCAAACATTCCCTTAGGGAATAATGATGAATTAATTGGAAACTCATCAATAAGATGCTGAGGGATTACGGATAAGGGAGTGTTACAGTGTGCACACAATCCCTTCTGCTCACTAATATACTGATTCCTAGCTGATCTGCGTAATGAGGGACTTGCTGTGGAGTACTTTATAGGTAATTGGACAGGTTTGTACATAGAGGATAAAGTGCTCATTGTAGTCCCTTTACATGCATATTAGTCTTTTCCAAGTAATATATAAATATTTATAATAATGTATAGAAATCCACTAATAGTTCCTGGAAGAATAGATCTAAAATCTTCAGCCCCATTAGAAATTACGGGTGCAATATATATAGAACTTAGTGTTACAGTTAATATAAGTCCCAGTAGATTTAGTAGATCCCCTATAAATTGTTTTTGATATTTATTCATTATAACTCCTTAATTTCATCGTATGTGAAATAATCATTGATGTTCACTTCAAATTCATACTCATTACTAGATAGGTCATACAAGTATACTATGTATTCATCAACGTACTGCTCAAATTGTGCACTGATTTGCTCCCGTACTTCGTTTGCGTCACTTGGTTCGAGTTCTGCACATGTTTGCATGATTCCGCGATTGCCAGCAATATCTGCTCCGAATTCCTCTGGGTATGTTAACATGTCGTACTCCCTTATGCTTCGGCAGTGAATGAACACTCCCCTGTTCGTTTGATACATTCCAAAATGGCTACTCCAAGTGCGTAATCCGCATAGTCCTGTTTGTGTAATTCCCATAAATCAAATACGCCTGCTGCTTTTAAAATATTGTCATTATACCCATTAGATGTACGAAAGAATTCTTGTAGTTTAGTCAATTCGAATAAGCCTATTGTATCTATAATATGTTGTAGCTCGTCCTCAACTGCTTCCTGATCGACAAAATAGTAAATAAATTCATCATTTTCTTCATCGTACTCACCTTCAGATCCGAAACGATCTGCAGCTGCACTTGATTGAACTCCAAACCAAAGTTTGCGTTCAATATCACCTGTTATGTATCTTCCCATAATTACTCCTTAAAAGTTAAATAGCCCTGATTAATTGCTACGCGATGCATAATAATGATTTCTTGAGGCATGTTTTGTTCTAAAAATTCCTCAAAAAGGTCCTCTAAAGTGAATTGGCTTTGGGTAAGTTGCTCAAGAGCTTGCTTACGTTGTCCGTTAATAATTGATTCGATAATTTCGTGCATTTATTGTTCCTTTATTAAATAAGTTTACTAGAACCGCACTTAGTGACTATAGTTTCAACTGTAGTACGATTCCAATAAATTTATTTGCTTGTTGTAGGTGGTGAGAATCGAACTCACGTTATTAAGACTTAATCTGACCATTCAGCACGTAGCATGTCTCTTTCGAGGGCTCCCGGAAGGGTATCGAACCCAATACTTTACCAATACCTACATATTTTGCGAATAAACTAGAACTACCTCATTATCTGTTAGAAGTAGCTCCATAAGCGTATTGTTCTCCATAGCCGACTCATACTCGGGAGCGATTAGTTATTCACACTTGCCAGTGTATCTAAAGATATAATCAGAGCTACTTAAAGAAGTGTTTACACTTGAAGGTTGCTTGTATAAAACTTTTCCGCATTTGCGACATTTATAGGTGTACCAATAAGTGTCGGAATGAATTTTCTCCACATCATGTTTACGATTAATGTGGTATATCTTAAACTTAATGGAATAATGAGTTATAATTACATACCCTACAATAGCAAATAATATGATAATAGGAGTAATATACTGACTATAAATATAAATAGTTGCTAAATCGTCTACTGTAAACATAATAACTCCTTACACTTGATCACAAACTGATTTGACGTTGCAGTAGTCGCATAGGCGATACTTGGGTTCAGTTATAGATTCAACATCGCCAGATCGGCCTTTAGTTGCTATAAAATTAGCTAATTCAGCTGCTGAGTTGCACTTAGAGCCACGAACAGTTGCCATTTTTCCAGTGCTGCCCATACGTTGAAGCTTCCACGTACCCGGAGCATATCCACGTTCCTCGTCAGAGCAAAGTGGTAATGTGCCATTAGTGATGTGGTCCTTAAGTACTTGCACACGATTGGATAGGAATTCCTCCACTGCTTCGTTAGGGAATAATGGGAAAGTCGCCTCTTGGTCAACTTTGTACTTACCCATGTCCGAACCATTGTTCAATGAGAATAGAATTGAGCCATAAGGTAAAGTGTCGTCCTCATTGAGTAGATAACGGTAAATAGATAATTGTGCCACGTACTTGCCATAAGTTGGTGCGAAAGTTAGTACTTCCTCCATAGACCAGCTGGAGTCTAGTATTTCACGGTCCTCTTGCAATTTCTTTAAGTTGTAGTTCGAGACATGCTTCAAGTCCTTGATTTGCTTATCTGGAGTTAGCACATCGAATTCACCAGATACTTTCCAGTCGTTGACTATGCGTTCAGCACGTTCCTCGTAGCGGTACCCAGAATCATATGCAGTTAATGCACGAGTTAAACCTTCATGGAGAGACGTTCCCTTAGCAGAAGCCATAAGGTCTGCCACATCCATAATAGATTGCTCAGGATACTTGATAGCTAATAAAAGCTTACGAAGTGGACTAATAATCCCAGTAGTAGACACCTTACCTTCACGAGGCGGGTTGCCTGAGTATAGGGAACTGTGGTACATTGCAAAGATTGCATGTTCCTTGGATAAATTTGAATTGTTGGTAAATTGTTTACCTTCAAAAGTTAAAATTGTTGCAGATTGTGCTGCTTGAGTTAATGTGCTCATAAATTAGTCCTTAATAGAGTTTTGTAGTCGTTTGCAATATTTGATAAAATCACTGCGTTCGAAAGATGTATTGCTGAGATGAGATAAGATAGCTTTCTCGTTGTCCGAGTTGATTGCTTTCATTACGTAATAAACCATGCCAGATTTCATTCCAAAATACTCGACAATATGCTCAAGCTTCATCTTGACCAGCTTGCGAACGAATCCCGTATTGGCAGAGTTCCATGAAATAAGGTCAATTGCTGCGTCCAGATTGCGATCAACTGCAACGTTAGGTAACTTAGGCATAGCACGATTAGCAATGATTTGAAATGGAGTATCTTTGAAGAATCTACAAGCTTGTTGGTACAGCTCCTCGGATGAATCAAACATAAGTACTTTGTAGCGTGGTTTGGTCAGGTCGTCAAATAAAGCAAGAGCTTTGCGATGTTCTGCGGAATAGATAATAGTGACTGTGTTACTAGGAAATGAATCGTCATAAACAGTAACCATATCCGAAGGAGCTGATAGAGTTTGCACATCAAACTTGGTTATACAGCCACATGGACACTTGGCCCACTTGGTTACTGATCCAATACCATTGTCAGTTTCCTTGAACTTGAACTCCCAGCTTGGGTAAGCTTGGTTACATGGTTCGCCAGAGTAGACTTCGAAGTTGGATACAAATGGGTTGGATTCATGGGTATACCCCAGTTCACCATTACAGTTAACCATGATTGGTTCACCTTTACAAGCTTCCATACAAAAGTAGTGCTCCATAGGGCTTGTGCCATACTGGGAATCACACTGTTCACGACAAGTTTTCTTAGCTTTACCCCAATTATTATCATATGGGTTAACTCGATTGAGCATACCCGAATAGTCATAGACTGAAGCAACTTTGTCACCGGACTTGGTAGATGCTCGAAAGATTGATTGCAAAAATAAAGAATGAATCTTGGTTGGAAGTAAATACACAACTGTGTCTGCTTCGGGCAAATCTACACCAATCGTGAGCATTCTACAGTTAATGATGATGCCCTTAGGAGTAGATTCAAACCATTCACGGACTTCATCCAATTGCTTGGGAGTTAGCTTGGAGTGAATTGCCTTAACATTGGGTGAATTGAACTGTTCCACGATACGTTCAGTAGTTGCGATTGAATTAGTGTACATAATAGTCTTGTGCTGAGTTGACCAATTGTACTTAGAATCGTCGGTAATAAGCCACTGAATTAGTGCTGATTTGTCGATGATTTGGTCAATGTCCTCGTTAACATAGTCACCATTGCGCACCTGCATTGTAGATTCGTCCTTAAGCATGTTGCCAAGTATGTGAAACTTGGTGGGGGCTAAGTAACCGTCATCAATCATCTGCTTAATATTAGTGAATTCAAGTACATTATCGAATTCGTCAGATAAGAATGTGTTACGATTAGTTAATGGAGTTCCTGTAAAATAAACACGCGTACAAGACAGTTCACGGATTTGCTTCATGATTGGTGTGTTGAAACGCATATGTACTTCATCAACAAATACTGCGTCATACTCCGATAAGTCATTCGTTCTGCGTGTGAATGTTTGAAAAGTGGCAAGATTGATTAACTTAGTGTGGTCATATTCATGACCTGATAATATATATGTGTAGTCGTCATAGTAACTTGCTAATTGCGTAATAACATGACGAATACCAGTGATGATTAGTACCTTAGAAGTTGGGAAATACTTGTCAATAATGCCTTTAATAATTACGGATTTGCCAGAACGCATGGTTGATACGACTAAATTAGACTTGGTTACTTGGATGCCATTAACATAGTCAAGTTGGTACGGTCGTAATTGCATGGTTATTCCTTGTTAAGTGCTGTGTCACGTATTAGTTCGAGATTTAGTAATAAGCTTTCAATGCGAGAACTGTGTTGGAGCTGAGGTGCTTCGGGGTATTGTATACAACAACGAATATAATAACTCCAATGAGCATATAGACTGGGTGTGGCATTATATGAAACTTGAAATCCAAAATGCTTGGCTAGTTCCTGCTCAATAACTGCTACAAGAATATGCTCCTCCATAGATGATTTAAAGAAATTAATGCGATTAATTAAGTCGATAATTCGATTAAGGTCAGGGTTAGACGCTGTGGCCATGAGGGACTCCTATAAAATTTTGTGCTCAATCAAAGTTGCAAATATGTTAGAAATTTGAGTAGTTGCACGCTTGTATGTTTTAGTACGTTTGTCAAGTTTAGTGTACTCAAGGAACTGTTGCATTTGGTTGAACTCTCGGATAATTACCTCTTTATAGAAAGGTTTGCGAGTATGAGCTCGATGAAAAAATAAGATACAGGCTGAAATAGTGTCGTAGTACTCCTGCAATTGCTCCGTAACTTCGTCGTCAATAACTGAGAATATAGTAAACCCTTCGGCCATATTAACTAAAATCCTAGCATGACGCTTGGAAGTGTTAGAGTACTCAGCAATAGGTTTGTAGAGACGTAAAACTTTGTTTGCTGGATCCAAAGTAGCTAATAAAGAGCTGTAGGAGTAGATACTAAGTCGATTAAATGACATGCGGCCTTTCGCAGTTTTACCACAAGATTTGGTTTGATTGATAAAAGCTTGGCAAAGTCCATGGTAGTCGTACGGTCCTATTGACATGATTTGCTCCTTGCAATGTTACGTAATCCAGTTTGCTCAGAACGGAAACAACCGCATGAAGTAGTAGTTCCGGCTCGGAGCTTGGAAGCGTAGAACCACTTCACTTTGCCACAAGAGCATTGACAAAAATATTGGTAGTTGCCTTTGCCGACTTGGCGAGTAGGGTATGGTAGAATAGTTAAACGTCCGTAGGTAGTGCCTACAGGAATTTCAGTGTGTTTGCATCCCATAAGGACTCCTTAATAATAAATTGAATAGAACACATCATTAAACCAATTGGTTAGGTGATGTGCTCAATCAACTTAGCTGATGTACAACTACTTCCCTAGTTGCCAAGTGGTCAGTTAACGTCAGTATAGACGGTTCAAAAGTTAAATTCCTTAAATCAGCTATTAACGCATGCTGAATGTGAACTCTGGAGTACGTGGTGTACACTACTGGATTCGAACCAGTATCATTGTTAATATGTAATCCCATTATACGAAGTGTACAAAAATAGTTGCCCTCCCAGCCCTGCACTGGGTACGTTCTCGACGCTGTAGTAGGTCTATAGACTGACACACTATTCGGGCCTTGTTTGGTGGACGGGGTATGGGACTTGCACCCGTTGTAGCTATTCACGCGTTATTTACTACTAACCAGCTTTCTGGACACTGAAACTATATCAGCAGTTACCCCGTATGTATCTCCCAGTAATCAGCTGGGCTAGTAACGTAGTTGAAACACTCAACGATCTCGTACTATCGGATTTAAGAGTTTGAAGAGTAACCGAACTTCAATTTCGGTATTGTAACGTTTATAGTCAGGCACAATAATTAGACTAGCATTGCTGCCATAATGCCAGAGGACTATCGGGTTGAGTCAATAGTATTTAGAGTTTGATTAAGACTCCTAAGAACATATATAAGTGGTTTCTTATCATGTTATTAACCACTGAACAACTAACATGAATCCCTCGTTCACTGTTTATCAGCTACATATGCTCATAGGAGGCTTAAAAATCTAATAGAACACTCGACATGTTTTAGGGCCCCACTGAGTGCTCTATTAAATGAAAATTAGATCCCGCGCTCTACCGCTGAACTACAACCTTCATAAACCTACAGAGACTGCGGTAGGACAGTTAGTAGCCATAGGACTTACACCTATGGATTTGATACCAATTCATATGTTATTATAGTTAAAAATGCATCTATTCAGAATAGCTATAAAAGTTGGACATTGGAGCGTCTTTTACCAGGTAACCCTGGGGTGATTCCGCCACTACTAAAAGTTAGTGCTGTTCATCTATACAGTCCGCACTAATGCTAGGTCTCATGCTCCCTAGTCGACTCCAGTCCACCAACGCAACATCGCTGAAACTGGTGTTACCACTTCATGTTGTCAGGTAACTGCCTAAGGTTAGATATGGTAAAGTTGCTCAAGTTGCTCCGCAATGGTGTGCCAAGTAGTTCCAATAGGCCAGTGAAGAAAAGACTCAGTAAGAACTGCATCAGTTAAGGTGACACGTAATGCGAGGTATTCGGACTTGCGAAATGACTCTGAGATATGTTCTGCGATTGCCGCGAACACATGGTCAACACTGCTGACTATGTAATAGTTGTGCTCAAGCTTGGTAAGTTGTTGTTGAACTGCCAATTGGTCGTTAGACTGCACTCCCTTGCCATCAGGTCGCTTGAATTCAAGGTTAAGTACTTTCCCTTCGGGTAGATAGATTAATAAATCTGGTATTCCTGTTTGCATTCCTTCTTTTTTGGCATTAGCGATTAGTTGGGCCTTCTGCTTCGGTGAAAGGCCTGCTAACGATATACCATTAAGGGATAAATTGAGCAAAAGGCTCGGATAAAGTGTTCGTAAAATTGCCACAACAGTCATTTGTAGAATTGATTCTGAGTTACTCATAAATTGCTTCTCCTGTCAGTTGATCAATTGACTCAAGAGCTAACACAAGATTGGCTCGTTCGGCTATAGTTGGTTGCTGATTTGCTATAGTGTTGCGATACTTATGCTGTTCACGGAACAGATTTGCTACAGTGAATGATTCAGGAATACCGTTGACCTTCATCCAAGTTAGGATTGCTAGTTCAGAAGGGTTGTTAAGATTATTGAAATACTTGGTTGTGCTCAAAGCGTGTATAGAAGTGTTAATGAGTAGTTCAAATGGTAAAGGATTAGTTCCAACAATGTTACAAAACTTAAGTAAGTTGCTCGCACTCCAATAAGGAGAGTCCACATGAATATCAAACTCGAATAAATCGAGCACTTGTTCGTAACTAAATGAAGTTGCTTTCGTTATAGTCAAATCCAGCAAATATTTTTGTCTGTCGATTAGAACAGTTTCAAATTTATCTGGAAGTATTGAATTACTCTTTGCGTAGTATGCATTGTAGGTCTTAGTATAGAGTTTGTAATTAAACCAACTCGAACCTCCTTGTTCAAATGTTCCTTGACGACTATCATATCCTGAATTAGAATCATAGTAATGATAAATCAATTCACGCAAATCCTTGACATATTTAGCCGAATCAATTTTAGCTAATTCAAGTTGGTATTGGAATTCGTTCATGGTAAATCCTTAATAGTTGATAATACAGAATTGGAGTAAGCTTCAAAGTTACGTAGGGCATCCGTGTACAAAGTGTCATAGTCTGGATGGGATAGATGATCGTGTATACACTTAATAATGTAGTCCTTCTGGTCTGCGTTTGATGCTGCAACAATGAATAAGATGCTTACTAATGCACTTACTTCAGGTTCAGTTGGGGTAGGTTTACGTGGGACACCACAAGTAAATGGAGTGTAATCAGAGTCACGTTCGTCGAGTAATGCTGAAGTAACTGGGTACATAGGGTTACGGTTATGTCGAACATGAGACCTGTCCAGTGAAATGTATTTGGAATTGGCTTGCTTGCTGTTAAAACTAACCCCATAAAGACTTGAATCAGCAATAGCACGTTGGAATTGCTTGGAAGGAACTGTACAATGTTGGATAATAATATCCATGTAAGCGTCACGATTGACTCGAGTAAAATTACGGAATTGGTTGAAATACTCAATTGCTTCGGTTGAAGGAATCTTGCGTTTGACAAGAGAAGACTTGAATAATTCAATAGAAAATGCATCGTCCTTAATTGACTTGATGTCTTTGGCCTTAGTTGCTGTAAATCCAAATCGTTTGCGTAAGTAAGGATTCAAGTACTGCTTGAGGTCTGTTACATATGGTAGGATTAAGTTTTGGTACTCACCTGATTTGTTGATAATGTCATTATCGGTACGCCAACTAAAATTAGTAAATCCTGTATACGGAATTGTTATTAAAATTTTATCTATACTATTTTTAATAGGGCTCCTCATATACCGTTGATTATGAAGTGCGTAATATACTTTAAGCAATTCGATTTGGAATAAAGTAATTGCTGGATCCGGATGTGGGATGAATGTGCTAATATAGTCAAAGTTATTTACATCTTCCCAAAATTGCTTGAAGTTTGGTTTGATACGGTTGATAGTGTCAGCTACTTGTTGTGGAGATAGAGAGTTTGGTGTCATGATTAAATCCTTAGGTTGGTTAGTTGGGTTGCCTTAAGGAAGTTAATCCTTAAGACATTGAAATATCTGATGTGCCTGGAATGTTAACGGGGTTGTCAACAGGGCTTAACCAAACTACACTAAACAATTTGGATACTTTAGGACAAGCTTTCCATGATTTAGGGATGTCTGAATAATTATCCGAACAGCTTATATATAGAGTTTTTTCAGGATCTACTTTTTTTAAGGTAATAAGTTCTTCTATTCTTTTGAGTACTTTATAGTGGCTAGTGCCTCCTACAGCTATTCTACTTTTAAGTGCATCAAAATTAAGGTCTGAAGCGATATCGTCAGAATGCTCTAATTTAACTTCTTTTACAATATCATCGTCATGAATTAATACAAAAAGTTGAGCTATTTTTTTTGAATGCTTTTCAATGATGTATAGTAATTTACTAAGAGCTTCTGTTGACATTGATCCGCTATGGTCGATTGATAAGATAACAGAGAGCTTGTGGTCCTCGTGAGTATGCTTCGGAGCCTTGAACTTGTGACGATAAGTTACATTAAGGCTAGACCACTCAGAACGGAATGTATTCGTCATGTAGTGAACATCCTTCGTGAATTTATTAGTCAATTTCTTGAACCAGCCAGTTTTCACTTTCTTCGATGCGAATGATGCTTCAAAGATTGCTGCAGAACCTGTGCCACGTGACATAGTCGCTAATGCGTTAGTGACCGATTCACCCAAGTCAGTAACCAGAGCTTCGTTGTGCGAGATTGCTCCATCAAAGTTACCTGGGTATGTTAGATTGGATTCAGGGTCATACATAAAGTCACCAATTGGGAACGGTTCGTCAGATGGACTGTAATTCGTGAGTAGTTCAGTTAGTACATCCATTTCGGATTTACCAGACCATGAAGACTTGTAGTTAGCTACTTCAAAGATTTCGTCAAGTTTACTTGCAATAGCAGAAGACTTGAATAATTGGTGTAGAGTATCGTTAACAACATAGTCACATGCTTGGATGCTAAGTGTGTAATGACGCTCAGGACTAATTGATGGGGCTTTGTGCTTGATAATATTAGACATCATTGTGTAATGTGTCTTAGTGTTCATTAAACGACTTACCTTCAGTGCTTCACGCATGTATAAGTAAGCAAAATAAGTTGGGTACTTCTCGATACGTTTGAAAATCTTAGTAAGATGCTTTTCAGAGCTGTAAAAGAAAGCAATCATTACTTTGGATGTGTCGTCATGCTTAAGATATGCTGTTACAAATTCGTCAAGTGCATTGAGTTTCTTGGCTGGCTTTGGTAAATCGGCAATAAAACGTGCTTCAATCTTGATTGGTAAGTTAACAAATAAGTTAGCTATCATTGAAGATGTTTTGCTTTGGCCTGTTAATTGGTTAGTGGATTTAGCTACTTCTTTAAAAATAGTGGATTCGGCTTGGTAGATAAATTCTTGTTTTAACATAGTAGGGCTCCTTAAAATGTTTGATTTGTTGAATGCCTTAAATGGCAAATTGCTCTGTATTCGAAGGGTATTATAGTATAAAATGGATTAAAGAAGATACTACAAATCAGTTATACCCACCGACTTAAGGACTTTGGTAAATGCTTCAATACGTGTTGGTTTGTCGGCTAAACTTGAGCCATAGATAAAGTTCATTAGATTGGTCACCTCCTGAAACATGGTTAAGACTTGCTCATGCTCACTTGCATAAACAAATAGGTTAACGATTACATCTGAATCAGGGGCTATATATTTGTACATATCACAGATTGGCCCCCAAGTCCCTATTCGGTCATACTCAATGTCATTCTCTAATGCATCACATTCAGAAGTATCATAGTATTTGCCGTCTGGGAGAGAATCAAAGTCTATATGAGTAATGATAGGGTACTGTGATAAGTCTGTAGGCAGGTCCTTGTATAAAATAACAATATCCCAGTCACTTTCAGAAGTGCTGCAGTTAAATGCACGAGAACCGGTTAAAGTTCCTACTTCAAGTAGTTTTTTAATGTGCTTATCCACTTCCATCTCCATTTCCATTTCCATCTCTAGCTATAGTAGTTAATTTTGTACTAAGTTTAATAGATTTATCAAAAGGTACAGGTTCATGGATCGGTGTTAAATTAGCATAATAAACAGTTCGTAAAAATACATCCATTAAAAATTCCTTAACTTATTATAATTGAGTGTCACAGTACAAGGATATTCCTTAAACGAACCTTAAAGAAGATACTAAATAAATAGTTGTTTTTGAAGAATATTAGTATAAAATAGCTCTGTATTTCCATTTACTAGTACCGGCTTTCCTATATAAGATTCTGTAGCGTATTTATTAAGTAAATATTGTTCTAGCTCGTATGCAGTTTTACCTTCTTCAAATACTATTTGTTGAATGATTTGGTATGGTTCAGGCTCATGCTCATACCTAGTTTTTATTCCTCTTTTTACCATAGTGATACCTAATTTGTAGAGATTTAATTTAGGAAAAAATAATAGATAAAGAATTGTTGGGTGCTCATGATGTTTTTGTAATTTAGTGATATTTCCACAAGACGGGCAACCTTGCCCTTGGATATGATTAGCAGCTTTTTGTATAAAATGCCCATGAGCAGGACATATGACAGTGACCTTATTTTGCATTTTAGTGTAAATTGTTGATGAGTAATTATATTTATATTTATGTACTTCATTTGCTTTTTCTACAAATGTTTTTGTTGTAAAAGTATTCAATTCGCCTACTAATTTTCTTGCACATTTTTGACAACCCTTACCACTTAAATGGTCCGACGGGATTTGTGTAAAATTTCCATGCACAGGACAGGTAAGTACTACTTTACTTTTACTACCAATGTAATTTACATTTTTGTATTGATACTGATTTTTATGTACTTTGATGGCTTTTTCTATAAAATCTTTAGAAGTACTTTGATTATGTTTGCTAACTTTTTCAAATTTACATTTAGGACAGCCTTGTCCATTTCTATGATTGCTTGGCAATTGCTCGAATGTGCCATGTTTTTGGCATCTGATTTCAATTTTAATGCCTGCTCCAATGTAAATGCTTTCTGAATAATCATATTCAGTAGTTTTTGAGCAAATTAAAAACTTTTGGTAAGCGTCTATTTCTCGTTTTTTAGTAAGTTTTTTTCCTAATTTCATCTAGTGTTCCTCGTATTTTATGAATATTGTACAAGGATATTCCTTAAACGAACCTTAAAGAAGATACTCCTGTGCTATAGTCATAAAGTGTTGGCGATCCGAGATAGTTACTGCATCAGCTTTAGCTAACTTTTCCTTAGAAGTGTTAGGGTAGCTAGATGGGCTAAGAGCTTTGCCAAGTAACTTGTCAATAACGAAAGTAAGACCATCAGATAGTGGGATATCCGTAGTAGTTGAGCAATACTTAGTGTACAACTCACCAAAGATGAAGCCAATAAACACTGACTGGTTTTTGTTAGTGCTTAATAGCTCAAATAAGTACAGTCCATCATCTACTGTCTGTATGAAGTTAGTAATGTATGCATAAATAATTGAATCAAGTGGGTCTTGTTTAGACAGATCCACTAATTTGCGTGACTTGACTGTATTGTTAAAGTCAATAGCTGCTACATAATTAACATGAGTTTGAAATGCTTGAGCTGCATTGTTAGATACTTGCATACCTGCGATACGCTTAGCATTTGCTTGGATAAATGCATTATCATGGAAAGTAAGTTCATTAGCGATTGCAGTCCATACACGAGCTGAAGCAAATCCTTCAATAGTTGTTGTTTCCTCCTCAATACAAAAGTGAGACTTAGCACGAAGGAATGATGCAACTAAATAATGTAAACGATTTCCTCCATGGTCATTAAACCAACTATCAAAATTAAATTCTACATTAAGTATTGCTAATCTATTACGGATTGGACTAGAGATACCCGTCATTCCAGCCATTTCTGAGTTATTCATTGTTCCAATAATTGCTACATTAGAGGGTAATTTATAATTGCCCATTTTGCGTTCTAGTAAAAGTTCGTAAAAATAAGATTGGAGATGTTGACCCATAGCATGAAAGTCATCTAATAGTAAAATAGTAGGGCCTGTTAGTGCTTCTCGACAACAGTCTGCGACCATTTCCGGAATACTCCATACAGTGCTATAAACGTCTCGATCAGTAGCAAAAACAGTAGCATTATTAAGTTCTGCTGTAATGAACTCAGTAGGTAAACCACTCAGTTTTTCAATAGTACAGCTTGGCATACTATATTCGACTAAATTCATGCTTAAATCTTTAGCTAGTTGCTTGATTGTTGCGCTTTTTCCTGTGCCTGGGACTCCAGAGATAATTAGGGGTGCAACTAATTTGTTATTTAGCTGTCCTGTTATATTGTTTTTAATAATTTGTGTCTCTGTGTTATTCATGATATTAGTCCTTAGTATCTTGAGTTATTGTGCGATGTGTTCCATCCGAGTTAAGACGTGGTTGAAGTCCTCCAAAGAGTCCTCCGCGAATGTACTGTAATCCTGTGGCGTGATCGGTATATAAAGTTAAGTCACTACGTTCTTTAGTGGTATAATTGTCTGTTGAATCAAATTCGATAGTAAAGTAGTTAAAAGTCCACGTTGCTAACGATACTAAAATTATAAAAATAATTACAGTTCCTAAATTTATGTTAAGGTTAAATTCCATGTTATTGCTCCGTATCGAGAATTAACTCATCAAGAATTTCACGTGGAGTTGAACCAGTTTCAGGATGATATTTACGTTTGATTACAAGAGCTTTGTCACGTAAGTCTTTAAGTTTGGCTTCGACAATTGCGATTTCCTTTCCTTGGATAGGAGTTGCTACAAATGCCATTACGCCTGTAGGTAACTTAATACCTTGTTCAAATGTGTTTGCATACTTTGCACACCATACCTTGATTGATACACTAGTAACATTATACTTAATTGCCAATTTGTCAATATCTGCATTAAGTGTTTCTTTGTCTGGGTAGTTAAGAGATAAAATTGACTTAACTATGTAACATTTAGTTGGTACGTCGTATCTTCGGTGAAGGCCTGTGATTGCTGCTGATGGGATGTGGTTAGTTGTCATGTTGTTTCCTTTAGGTTAGTTAAATTTAGTTTAGTTACGATTAGATCTGCAAGTTTGTTTAGAGTTGCGTCACTGATAAATTGTTCTTGTGTATCAACATCAAGTAAGTTGATGATGCTACAATGACGATAAGTTAGGTGGAATTGTTGCTCAGTGAGAATTTGTATTTTGAAATTCCATTTGATTGTTACATGTTTAGGACTAGTTTTCATTGCTTCAGATAATTCCGCACGTTCCCAAGTGTCTTTTAATTCGGCTTGTTCTTCTTGCTCGGCTTGTGTTTTTGGACTGTATATGTGTCCTTCATAACTTGAGCTTTTTTCCCATTCGAATAAATCTTCTGGGAATGTGCTATCTTTGACTAATACTGCGCTGAAGGTTTCATAGTTGAAAGAAGAAGTAAACTCCACATGGTATAGTATCATTTTATATCCTTATTTAAATATTTAGTTAATTTGGCTTGAAGTGAATTGATCTGTTCTTGCAGTTCAATGTTGTCAAGCTTAAGGTTTTCTATCTGTTGTTTGTACTTACGACAACGTTCTTCGTGTGATTGTTTCATTAGAGATAATCTTCTTCGACTTTGTCAAAGACTTGAACAAATGTTGCGTGGCTATAATATCCATTGTGTGAGTTATACACAGCATATTGCAATACACCTTTGGTAGTGGTTACTTTTAGCTGTGTTTCACCTCCCGCGTCAAATCCGTAATCATCTTCAGCTGCAGTTAATCCTACACATATGTCTTCAATCTTTAAGATTGTAGAACCGATGAATTTTTCGATATTATCCGGAGTTTCTAAAAACTTAGAACCTGCGTCTTCACAACAACATTGCCCGTCAGAAATTAGTATTTTGATATCTCCCTTATCTGTGACAATATGCAGTCCTTCCAAGTTATTGTAATTTCCACTTTGTGAGTAGTCTGAGTTAATGCTAATTATCTTAGCGTCTTTGGGTATTGGGTAATTCATAGCTTTCCTTTATAAAATAAACTATCTCTTTCAGCTTTAGTTATTAATCTAAAACCTTGTCTATGACTTTTCATAAAGTCTTCTTTATTATCTGCCCATTTGTATCCAAGATGCTCTTCAGTATCTCTAATTAACATAGCTGGATAGTTTTCAGGATAGTCAAACCATTCAAGTTTTACAGGTGTGAGGTTGTACCATTTGCTAGAAGCAGACAGTCGGGTCAATACGGTACCATCTTTGCGCCATTTAGCTGAAAGAATAGTCTCATCGTGAATAAGATACCCGATAAGCCATCCATCCACTTCTTTAAGAATCTCTCCTTCAAAGTCTGCTGTAAAACCATACTCTTTGAAGTTGTTCATTGGTTTATTGTTATTATCACAAGTGTTGCCACTACGTATAGTGAATACCATATTATCTTCATCTTCTTCCCCCTTTAATTCATCTAAACATTTAGCACACTTCCCACAAGCATTTCCTAATGCAAAAGAACCTCTGCATATTGGAGTTGTATATTTACCCTTTAAACGATATTTTAAATTTGGGTTGTAGTTTTCTATGAATGTAGCTGGAAACCATAAATCTTCTTTAGAATAAAATTCTATCTCAACCTTATTATTATCTAAGTAAGTATCTAAGACTTCTTTGTGTTTGATGTGAATTAGTTGGTAATTCCATTGATGATTCCATTTAGGATTATCATGCACTGAATATCTATTGGCACCAAATTTATTTTCCATTATAACTATCCAACTCTCTGGGTTGGCTTCATATATCTCTTGTAGTTCTTCATTTGTTTTCATTTTGTTTCCAATAGTTCAGGATTTTCATATATGTTACCTACTACTATACCTATTGTTTTACACATAAACATCGCTATATCCTCAAAGTCACTGTCCTGTTCAATATTATGTAGAAAGTAAGCACCACTATCAAAATATACTTCATACTTGTCAGATTCATTAGCCAGAACTACATCCCCCTCATAAATCTCAACACCTTGCTTGTCAAGAAGTCCTGTGTATTGCATAAAGATGATTCCATCTTCTTGATGGTTTCCTATCTCAACATTTAGATCATTGTACTCCGTAACACTTGGTATAAACATCTCTTTTTCATCTTGCTTTTCATAAAAAATAGTATCGCATCCCCATGCTCTAAATTTAATCTCTATCATCTATCTCTCCTTATAGCATTTCAATTTTATGTACATTCTCATATCTATTAAATCTAGTTTTTGAAAGGCATGTGTAAAACCATACCAAAAACTCCAGAATAATCTACACATCATATTTCTCCTTAGTTATGTATTCAATCATTTCTTTTAGTAGTGTTAGTGTTTTAGACATTATTTAGCCTCATGCAGTACCCTTCTTTTGAATTATAGTATTTTTGTTCATCGCTATTATGACATTCGTGTGTTGGTAGTTTTTCAAATGTCCAAGCCATACATTTATTTGTAATACAATTTATATTTGCACAATCATTACTAAAGATTTGCTGATATGATGTTCCAATAGTTTGTTCTTGTATAAAAGGGCAAACTAATTTTTCTGCTTCACTTACTTTCATTATAAATCCTTTTTATATAACCAATTATATTAATAGTAATTAATCAGGTCAGACATAGTTAATTCATGACCATGTGCAGCTAATTTAGTAGAGACATTTTCAAGTATCTTGGTAGCTTCAAGTATTTCATCTTCAAACTGCTTAACTGCATATTCTTCATCCTCATACATGAGTTTTTCACAGTAAGCATTTTCTTTCATTTCTTGACGTACTTCTTCTTTAAATGCACGTATTTCTTCTTCAGTTCTATTCATCAGGTTCTTCTTTTGATTCCATAGAACTAATTAGTAATTCTAAGGCTATTTCTACTGCATAGATACTAGATTTAATATCATTGTCAGCCTCTTTCAAGTTGTTTTTGACTATATAAAAACAATCTTCTAGTTTTTTGATACATTCAATCATTGTTAGTCCTTTATAAAAATTGTAGAGATACCTCTAGTTCCCCACTTATGTTGGAGTCTATCAATATTATAGTTGATACACTCATCCGATTCACAAATGATACGGTTAGTCACTCCAGGATGATTGGCTAATGAGTGATTAATTGATATAATTAGATAATCCGATTTGGTAATGGCTATACGACCCCAGTAATTCTCAGTGGTAATTACCCATATGTTTGCTACAAGGGTAAAAGGTAGGAATAAAAGTAGATACTTCATTGGTGCAACTTAGAAGATATTTTGCACCAGTAAATTATACTGATGAGTCGATGTGTAGTAATATTGTATTTTTGTGAGATTGCTATTAATGGCTGCCCTACATCATACATAGTTAGTATGTCTGCTAAGATAGCTTCATTCATTGGTTACTCCTTAAGTTCAGTTAGTAAGGACTCATTAAACGACACAGCATTACGGATACGACGAATGCGCTCCGTGTCTCGGGTTGAGTAGTGTTCTTCAAGTAAATCGGTAATGAGTAGTTGTGCTTGCTCTATCTTGTGTAATAGTGCCTGTTTATAGGGCATAGTAGCAAGATTAGGTGATAGATCTTTGTATAGATAATTTGACTGTTTCATAGGTAATCCTTTACTGTAGTATGTAATATGGTTTAAGTAAAGTTAAAATATCTTTACGACTAAATTGTTTATAAAAACGGGCCACAATTGTTTTTTGTGATTTAGTGTTTTTAGATAGATAGGTTCTATTGATAATTTCTGCACCGATTAATAAGGTTAATTTATTTATTGTATCTGTATCATTTAGTAAAGCAGGAGTTTGTAAATAAATATTGGCCACCCGTAATGTATTTGTTTCTGTGTTTGTTACATTATTTAGAATTTCTTTTAATCTATCTGCAAGAATATCAAATCCTTCCGTGCCTATTTGTTTAAGTATGGCGGTGTTAGTGACATTTTCATGCTGTATCTTAGTTTCCAATTCTTTTATATCAAGCAATAATTTGTTACGTTGTTTTAATGCTGGTAAATAAATACATTCAATGTCATATAGTTCTGATTTGAGAGCAGTTAATTGGTCTGAATAAGTGAGTTTCATAGGTGATCCTTAGTTGAGGTTAAGTTGAGCCAATTATGGCTTTCGGAGAGTTGAGATATCGAATGTTGTTGTTCTATCATATCCTAATAATTTATGTAATTTATTATGACATCCGTTAGGACCTCCACACAACAGTACAAGATCTGATAGTTCTTCTTTACCTAATCGTTCATACGATATGTGGTGAACTTCAAGTCGACTGGTAGAGCCGCATACTTTACATTGGAAGTTATCCCTGTTCTTTACAAGTATTTTATTTATACCCCATGTAGGAGAGCTTAGATAGCGTGCCTTGCTTTCTGCAGACATAAATTGATTCGCTACCCATTCTGTTGACTGGTTAAGGTCGACAAATGGATCAGGAGTGTTGTCTGTGTACTTCTTGTGTTTTTTAACCTGTGCCTTATGTCGTTCCCCAGGCTGTTTACTCTCAGGTAAAAAAAGAGAAAAAAAAATATAATATAGGATAAACCCATATCTGCCAAAATACTACTATTATTATAAAATACACAAATTCCATATAAATCCTTTATTATCTATTCTTTTTCTTACTGAAAGAAAAAAATAAAAAAAAATAAACTACCCGAAGGTAGTTAAATTAGTGTTGTAGGGTAGTGAATGCTTCTAGCATCCACGGAGTGTAGTTAGCTGGGTCGATTGCTTCGTAGTTGCTGTAGCGAGTTCCACTCCGTTCCCCCTCAAAATCATACCTACATTTGTGTACTACATCATAAAAGCCGATAGAACATGCGTGTGTGTAGATGTCACCCCAGCAATAGACTGGTTGACCATCCCACAAGCCCTGCTCAGTGTCGTACGGTACATCTTGCCAATATGTTGTGGATGTGTGTCTTTTATATTCATCAGTGTGGCCTATAGGTTCACTACTGTCCTGTTGCCAAACTACTTCACCATTGTTTAATGAAGTGAATTTAACTATCTTACCGTTGCTTGTAGACCTTTTAAATATTGGGTAGTCAAACTCGGGTTTAGCTTCCTTACATATTTGAGCAATTTGCTCTGGTGATAGGGTTATATTTACATTGTTTACTGTGATTTCCATTTGATTTCCTTTGTTTATTGAATTGGTTATTTGGCACGAAACCCAATACACCCTATAATTTTACCTTCTTCTGACCGCATTACATTACCTGGGCTAAGTAAATCATATCGTTCAGGACATGCGTTCATACACAATGCCGATACGATGTACATTACACCTTCCTGCTCTTCTGGTAAACCTTCGACTGGTCCAAATGTAGATTCAAATATTGGATAGCCTAGAAATTCATTAACTTTACGAGTACTTGCTTTGACACGAGCTACTCTGCCCGATGGTGGAATAGATGCACCTGTAGTTACTTCATTGATTGTGTGTGCTGTTAAATTTACTAACATAATTATCTCCTGATAAGTAGCCTGTGTTTATTTCAACACAAGCGGATTCACTATGAGCTTTTCATTAAGAGGCTCGACTTGTACCATAACAGCTTGGAATTCAGCTATAGCACTTGCTGGGATGTTAAGGCTACGGATGTAGTCTTGCAAGATAGACTTGCGATTAGTATGTATTTGCTTAAGACTTGGCTCATCTGGCGTAGTGCCATTAGCATACACATCACGAGCATAGTCTGCTGATTCACAACAACAAATGATTGCGTCATGGATATCAATTGCAAAGCCATACCGGTCGATTACGTGGTTAACTGTGTTGTCCATAACTTGCGCATCAAGCGAGTGGATTAATCCGGTGGGTCCGAACCTACGGAATGAATGCAGGTCTGGGATACGCTTAGTTTGAGTGTTGTGGATACGACGGATACGTTGAGTTGCTGAGTCGAATAAATCATAGACTGTGGTAGATTCGCCCACATTATGGAATTTGTTGCAGTATGTATGAGTTACTTGACCATTCACTACTAAGTCCATTTCTGGTTGCATTTGTGCATTGTTGATTAGGAAATCCTTAAACGCTACTGCTACAGCAAATTCGCCTTCGTTTAACTCATGCTGGAAGGCATTCACTTCTGCTTGAGTGTACTCGATATATCCAGAATCCCCTGGAGATTTGCCACTATTCATATCATTCCACATAGCTTGTGCAGATAGTTGAGATCCGTACATAGGACGCATTGCTGTCTTAAATTGATCACGGTTAGTTACTACATCATGGCCCCAAGCATCGCTAAGTGTGCCATGTAAGATGTTGCAACGTTCCATGAATGGGCGATGATTTAAGATTAGTCCTAGGTAACCTAATACTGCGTTAGTTCAGCAAGAATCGTTACTTCTTGCCCGTTATATTTGAAATTAAGTTTGTTTTTCGTTTGAAAGTTTCTTTATGTACGTTAGGTATGTCTATATAATTAGATAGCTCTAAAGCTAGTAGTATGTTGTGCTGAGTAATACATTCAGGTTTATCAAATAGATAACCAAATGTATACCCTTTAACAACTCCTCTAACACTAGGTATATGGGCTTTAGTAGATATGCGTTCATATATTTTAGAAGGACTCCAGTCTTTAAACACAGTGTGTGTAGGTAAGTACTGACGAATGCTAGTATATACTTCAACATAATCACATTCAGGAGTTATATAGTACCAAGGCTTTACTTGCGGATTGTCCATACCAGAGTTACCTTTAGAGGAGTCTTTACGACCCTTCTGGAATTCTGACACTCGCTTATCTGCTTCTAATTGTGCTGGAGTTCTATTACTGCCTCTGTATGCTCTAAACTTTTCTGATCTAATGCGCACATTTTCACTATGTTCTTTAGTTAGCCCTATAGGTGAGAATCCTGTACTTTTAGCATTTACACCGTTATAGTATTCGGGATTTCTTGCTACATCTAACTCTACATGACGTGTGATTTCATCTTGCTGTGCTTCAATACGTGTATTAAAGGTTGCTAAGATAGTTTTCTCACATGTTGCGTAAAGTTCAGCTGGAATAAGCTTAGAAGAACCTGTGTATACATCATCTTCTATAGCGCATCTGCAACTTCTCACTCCGATATACTTCATATTATTTTCAAACTTAATTTCGTATGTGTAATGATTCATTTGTTACTGCCTTTGTATTTGGTTTACTAGGAGTATTATACAAACATTACACTTTATAACAGCTTAAGGTTTCCCTTAAGGTCGGACTATATCATCACTATTTCTAGTGCCCACCGCTTCGATGCCACTTGGCACCTACTCTACTAAGTTCACATTTCTGTGCTTTTCGATAGTCTCTGAAGGTTCCTATTTCTAGGCTTCCCTGCTGATTGGCATACCGTTTCCGGGTTAGCGTTCCAGCAATTCAATGGGTTTATTATTGTCTGCGCCAGTATTACTTGGTTAACGCAGACATATCAATTTCGATTGGAACTTCCCATTTATATGCAACAATAACTGGGTCTGCAAAGCTAAGCTTACCTGCCTTGGCCCAAGATTTACATATACGTAATGAGAATAGGTTACCAAATGCTGAGTCGATATCTGTGTAAGTGCGTTCAAGCCAGATGTTCTCTACAACTTCGTTATCAGATTTCATAGGATGTAGTGCTTCAGTGTAGTAACACTTGCGTCCAAAGTCAACTTTGGCTTGCTCTGTGCCAGACTTGAAGCCCATTAGCTCTGCGATGAATAAGAATTTGTTACGTAAACCTGCTGTAGTAGCTTGGTTACGATACTGTACTGGGATAGTTAGTAGTGAACGCATTACTTTGAACCCAACTGGATTACCTATCTTGCTAAGGTCTCCACGGTTGTCGCGTCCACGAGGGTCGTTAGTACGTGGTCCACCGTTGTACAGATTGTTCTCTGCATAGATATAAGCTTGAACTATTTCAGTACCAAGTTCCTCATAGTTAGCGTGGTCCTCACGGATTTGCGGATAACGCTCAATCATGTTGCGGATACCTTTGTTGATTTGCTGTTCAACTTCGAATGAATAAGCATGCATAACAGTAGTGTCGAATGAATACTGAACTTTGCCCGCTTTAGCAAATCCTGGGCGACGTAGTCCAGTGTCCATACGTTTGCCACGAACGGAGGTTACAGCTGAACCATAATCTTGGTCGTCATGGTGCAAAGTAAGCATGTACTTGCTGAATTTGTAGAACATACGAGTGCGGTCAAGCTCAGCTTTAGTACAGTAAGTAAGTAGCTTAGATTCGTTAATGTATGCTTCTGACCAATTGTTGTTTGGTCGAGTGGATACAGTAACCCAACCTCCATCAGATAGGATACGCAACACTTGATTGTGTAACTTAGGGTTAGCTATACGCTGAGCCCAATAAGTCATACTAGTTGGTTCATTAGCTCCTTTAGCTATGTAACGATGCCACATAGCACGGAACATTGATTGTATTTCAGGAGTCACCTTAAGGTCACGAATGACTGGTAACTCAAGACGGTTGTTAAGTATTTGCTGTCGAATTGAATTCATTATTATCTCCTTATTTGTAGTAAAGCCCAAATTAATGGGCTGTATAAATTAGTCCTCTATAGTAAAATCAGAAGATGCATCAATTGCTTTGGTAGCTTTGAATTCTTCGTGTTTCTTAGCTACAGCAAGTTCTGCTTTAGTAAACCATAGATTCATGCGATCTTCAGTAATTACATCAGGTGCAAACTCTTTGATACCCATCTTTAGCATGATTGATGCAAGTAATTGGCGAAGTTTAGGAAGATTGTATGGTAAAGGCTCACTAACTGTGCCGTCTTTAGCCATATAGACTGGGCTTCCAAGAGCGTCATTAGCTTCCATTAACTCAATCATGCTAATACCAGTAATAGCTGAGTATTGTAAAGCAAGTTCATCGGTAAAGGCACCGCGAGATGCTGAGATTATGCCGATTACTTGAGCTAGACCTGTGCCAAAGAATGACGCAGGAAAGCATTTAATTGCATACTTAGTACCATCTTTAGATACGAATGGCTTGATTTGGTTAAGTTGATTGATAATTGCATTAAGCTTAGTAAGTTCTGCGTCTTTAGCAGTAATGCTACGCTGAGCATCAATAAATGCTGGGTTAGTAAGTAGTGCACCGATTGATTCCATATGCTTAGCTTCATGAGCTTCTTGCGCGTTATCTACTGCTATCTTAAGTTGTTGTTCAAATGTCATGTTATATGTCCTTAGTTTTATTTAGTTGGTGCTAGCATTTCTGCAACTTCTACATCACTGTAGCCTAATCCGATTAACTCTGCTTCTGCCGATTTACGGACTTTAGCTAGGTGCACAATTGATTCAACAAGTTCTGCTTTAGAATCATTGAGTAGTTCTGTAGCCATTGGTTGTAATGACTGCATTCCTGTACGGAAACTAAGTACCGTTTCATCTGCTGTGCCAAGTGCGTTCTCAGTTACTGACCCAATTCTGTGATATGTTTGGCCAATAAGGCCTTTCTTTTTTGCCATGTTTTACTCCATTTAAGTAATTTAGTTGTATTTTACCGCCATTTCAGGCAGGTACATTATAAGTTTAGCTCGAAGTTAGCTTCAAAATAGTCTTTTGCGACTAGCCACATATCAGCATGATTGTCTGGATTTCGTGCTATCATGTCCCCAAGTTTAGGAGAATGATTGCGTGCGTCTGCATCGCTAATAGATACTCCTGCACGACTTAGGTCTAGGAAGTTATCCAACTCTGTCACAGGGCGCATTTCTGCTATATTAATTCGTTTGTACTGTTTAAACATTATAGCTCTTTTAAAATAGCTTGTAAGCGTTGACATTGTTCTGGGTTATACCCCAACTCACTAGGTGTTGCTACACGCATTGCTGGTTTACTTGAGCTTTCTGCTCTGCCTACTTTACGGTTTGTTTTGATACCTACTGAATGTAGTACTGTGAATGTTGTGTTTGTCATAATTTATCCTTGAATGATTAAATCTAAAATAATAAATGGTACAGTTACCATAATGCTAAATGATAGAATTGCGGGCCATAAAGTTGGTGTTACTTCATCTTTAAGTATTACTGCTATTCCTAATAATATTTCTACTATATATATTGCAAAAGCTATATATAGACTCCACGTTAATTGACACATGTTTAAATCCTTATTTAATTTAGTCGCATCACTTTTGTGCCTAAAAGGACTTACACCTTCTGTGCGATATTGTAAATTATTTATTAAGCATAAACTGGAGCAACTAGTTTACTTGCATAATCAAGTGCATCTTTCCAATTCATTTCTGTGCTGCTAGTTGCTGACCACTCTAGTCCGTTTAGTCCGTCCCTAACACAACGAACATACCTACTACCTGTCTTATTGCCGTAGTCCGTGCCGCCATTGCTGAAGTACACACCCCACGCATAGTTAGTGTAGTAGGCATAGGTAGTAGAACTCCAGTAATAGTTAGGCGATGTGTCTGTTAATATACTTGCCGAATTAATTTTAGTATAATCTACTAGTGTTAGTAGTTCCTTTATACTTGGTAATTTCCAATCATTATATACTATTGGTGTTTGCTTTGGTGTTAAGGTATATTCAATACCGTCTATAGTAATTTTATCCATGTTAAATCCTTATTTAGTAGTTTTGTATAAATACTTATGTATAGAGTTAAATCTTGTTTCTCTTCAAATGCACTTGTATCATCTGGGTAGAAAGGCTTTTTTAGTTTGGTTATTCGTGTTTTAAACTCTTCACGTTTAGGTAGAATTGCTTCTTTTATCAAGTGAGCTTCTAATAAAGTTAAGTTGATTTGCCTTGTTAAATCCTTTTAATCATTTTTTACTTTACCATTGAAAGCTTGAATAAGTTCAATGCATCTAGCATACATGGTGCCATGAGATTGGCTAATTGGTGCAAGAGTACGAGTTAAGTCAAAAGTTAACCTATTACGAGCGGTTATATTAGCTGTTACAGCAACGCTTGTTTTAACACTTTTAGCAGCTTTTAGTTCTGCTTCTAATGTTTTTATTTTAGCACGTAGTTTAAGTTCTCTTTCTACAGAATTAGCTTGAATATGTGCTTTAAATTCTGCGAATGCTTCTGTGTCTGTCATTGTTAAATCCTTATTGATTGTGGCACACGTATTTATACTTAGCCTGGGCCGATTGAATAAATAGATGTGTAGTAATGTAAATGATGTAAATAAAATAATATAAACATCTAATAGACTGTAGAAATTGATGAAATTAATAAAATAACTGATGTTATAGTGGTAAGTGTTGAGTAAGTATTGAGTATTAGAGATAAAATTGAGATGTGAATAGAATGTGAATAACTTTTGGATAATGTGAATAAGATGTGAATAACTTATCAGTAGTTCATTGGTATTAATATACTCATTAGTTGGCTGTATGTTCATTAGTTGGTTAGTTGGTTAGTTGGAATCCATTGTTTTCACCCCCGAGAGCCTCTAGCTCTCTTAAGAATTTATTTTACCCCATATAATTCTTTAGCATCTTCGTCAATACCGTCATACCAAGCATTTGCGTCTTCCATATATCTAGTCCAAATTCTTTGACTGGCATATTGATTCTCATTAAAAGCATTACTGCGTTTAGGTAATACTATATAAGGGTTCAAAACCCATACCTTTCCAATCTTGCCTATGAACCCGTGTTCTTCAAGTTCCTTTTTAGCCTTGCTTATATTTGCTGGTGGATCTTCAGTGAATGATGACCACTTTCCTATTATTATATTGTGACAATCTGTGTTATCTGCTATTGCGAAGAATAATCTTTGGGCTGATTTGCTAAAGTCTATAATATCTCTTAATGATTTCATATATGCTCCTTGGTATCCATTTTGAGGGTATTTGGGTTGGTAGTCTACTGTGTTCATAACGTAGCTTCCAATTTCTCCAGTAGATTCATTAATTGTTTCCACTCTCTTAAGCCTCTTTTTAGGACTTGTTGTGTATAATTTACTCATATCTTTCCTTCAGGTGTAGTTTATTAGTCTGTCAAAACTTAGTAAATTATACCAACTTTCTCCTTAAAAATCCCTAAAAGTTAGTAACTCTTACCAACTTGGCATATGCTTAAAAGCCTATAAATACGGGTGACTTTGAGGTTTTGCAAATATTTCCTTTATAAAGAAGAAATAAATTGTGGCTCTCAACGAACTAAGATTACTTTGCAACTCATTAGAGCAAGCAATTCGAAGACTGTTTCATTGCCTGTATGAATAGTTCGCAATTTACCATTGCGTTGTTGGTACTTGATTGTCATTTTACGTTCCTTAATTAAATTTGCTTATCCGCGGCTCTCTAATTGGTGAGCTTACCTAAGCAGATTAGTCCTCTGCTTTAGGTGTTGACTTTAACATAGCCCGTATGTCTGCTGTTGTAGCAACCGGCTTTTTACCAGACTCAATTTTGTTTTTCAACTTACCCATACGAACGCTGTGGTCGTATTCGTGGCCTACATCAATGCCGTCTAGACTACGGTCTGATACACTGTTGAATGTATCCAACCCTTTGTCTAGCACGCTAAGTGTTCTTTTAAGTGTTCCCCAGAACACAACTAGTATGATCATGAAGATCACCAGTGTTGTTAAATCAATTTCCATGTTTTCTTTCCTTTTGTTTTGTTAAGTTGTTGTGGCTCTCTGGCCTACAAAGCGGAGAGACTGGGATTAAACCCAGTCTTCTGCTCCAGCATCTGCTTCAATGCTGTTGATGATGGCCCACACAATTTTTGACTGTGTAGTGTTGTGCTTAGTAGCAAGGGCCTTAAGGTTAGCCTTACCAACTGCAGTTTCAACATTAGTATAGTCACTAGCACCATCAAGCTTGATAGTGAATGCAGCGGGTTTGTGTGTACGGATTAAGTTGATTAGATCTTTCATGGTTGAGCCTTTAGTTAAGTTTAGGTACAAAATACCACACATAAAAGTGCTCTTAGAGTGCGGAAGCACGATACGAAGCGGAAGCGTAGTGAAGGGAAAAGAAGAGAAGGAAAAAAGGATGCTTCGCTAAGCATCAGGGGGGGTAGTAACCGGGAAGCCGACGAAGGAGGGGGTTATTGTACCCATCCCCGAAAACTTATAAATTAACAATATACCCCCTCATACTAATAGCTCCCCTCATATAGAATTAAGCTTATGTTTAGTATACTGTGACTTTAACTTAGTATAAAGGACTTTGTATGAGTATAGAAGTATATATATGGTTAGTTGTTTTGGCAATACTAGATCTATTGACCTACAATAAATACAATAAAGCACCTACGGGTATGTTTGAAACAATAAGCTTTGCATTTCTTGTGTCGTTATTGATTATGGGCAATATTATTACTATTGTTACAGTGCTAATGTAGGGTATATAATGAGAAAAAAGCAAATGAAAGTTAATGGTATAGAATACGAGAGTATTAGAGAAGCGGCTCGGTACATCGTTAAGAACGCCTGCCTTGGGTCAGAAGATACTGTGGTTAAAGAACTGCGCTCATTGTGGAAAGGTAGAGCACCATGGCGAATGTATGGTGAATACTTAGTGGAGAAGATGTAATGGCGACTTTAACATTCGAATACAAGAATAGCCCCACTAGAACATTCAGTGCGGAGCAGTTTAATGAATGGGGTAGACATATGCATGTTAGAGGAGCTCACAATGATGAAAGAGCTTATAAAATCACATGTGATGATTGGTCCAAGCTCGATGACTTTGCTATAGGACTATTAATTAGTAGATTGTGTGGTGGGATGACATCCGAGTCAGAACCGCTATATGATGTACTGCACAGGAGATGGGAATGGCTAAACGCATTAAAAAACAGTGCACAGTAGATGGTGAAGTGTACATGATGCTGATAGACATTGATGGCAAGACAGTAATCAAGATTGGCACAACTAATAGATGCGCATTGAAAAGAGCTTTGGAAATTGCTGAGGTAATTCATGGGGCATACAAGTTCATCCCCAAGATTCAAATACTTATCAATGAAAGAACACATAATAACTATGCGGTTGAGGCAGCGTTGTTGGCACAACTTGAACAATATAAGTATGCGCCTGATTATGAATTTGATGGATGCAGTGAGTTAGTTGAGTGTGATACTGCGGTAGCCTTGGGTGCTTATAGGGACTGTATAGATGCTGATTACCCAGCTGAAAAAATAAACTTAATAGAAATATAGGAGAATAAATGGAAGTAAATAATTCGGTTAAGAACTTAGTTAAGAATGTTGCTGGCGAAGTGCGTAGAGTTAATGCATCAGATGAATCATTAATAGATGAAGACACAATACGTTCACTGTATAAAGGTAAAGTTAATGAAGAGACAGTCACCGCAATTGTGCAAAAGATACATGCTATTGAGGAAACTGATGGAATACTCCAAGATTCCTTTGAAGAAAAGTTCATGTCTTATACAGATCTTATAGGTCCTGGAGTATCAATAGATAAAGTAATTAATGCAATTAAGTTTGTATCACATGTGCAATGTGGATTATCAAATACAAAAGCATATGAATTAGTGTTCCCTGATAAAGCTAAACAAATTAAAGCAAGACCTGGCGGAGATACAAGTAGTTTTGCTACAGAGTATGCTAAGTCAAAGACTGTGATAGAGATACTTAGTAGGTCTGCGATTAGAGCTGACATAGAACATAGGCCTTTAGTTAATCAGCTGCTAAAGAAATTAGTTGATTTATCGAATGGTAAAGGAGCCAAAGTAGATGATTATGTTAGTCCTACTGTACAGTTAAATGCTACACTTGGTGCATTAGACTACCTTAAACCTCCAGAAGATAAATCAATTGATCTTAAGATTGGGCTTAATGAAGAAGCTATGGCAATGCAACAGAATCTCGCTACGCAAATTGCTGCCAGTGCTGCTGCTATGCGACAACAATTTGAAAGTGGTCAATCCCTTAGAGAAATTCAAAGAGTAGGCATAGTGATTGATGCTGAAATAGAGGATAAATAATGAGTCACTATAATGATGAGTACTCAACAGAAATGCTAAGCAATGAAGATAAAGAGTACTTAGTAAAAGAGTTAGGGCCTAGAGCTGCTAATATAATGAATAATGAAGTTGATGCTGAAGAGATGGCAGAGTTGGTTGCGTTAGAGCAAGCTACTAAAGAATCGGCAGTATTTGATTTAGATGGTGCATTAGATTCCTACGATCCAACATTTCCTAGATACACTCCTAGTGAACATGCGTTTGAGTTCTTCACATTAATGCGCTTGGTTGAAGGAAAAGACTTTGACTTTGCAACACCAATTGCGCATTACTTCATGGTTGATATGCTACTTGGTTCAATTGATGATCCAATGATGTTCCCGTATAGTGAAGAAATATGCAAAACAATTGAAATAGATAAGTTAGCAATTGGATTCATGGAGTCACGGGGGCTTGCAAAATCGACAGTAGTAATATCCTTTTTTGGTGTGTACAGTGCTATTAAAGGTGAATTACCTAATGGTATTGGTAGGGTGTATTTCTACTTATGGCTTGCTGCATCTAGTAAAGGTGGTGCAAGAATTAATGCACTAGCAGTAAGGGCAATGTGTGAAGAGTCTATATGGCTGAAAGATTACTTTGAAGATATGCGATTTACAGAAACAGAGTCAGAGTTTGTGCGTAAAGGTAAAGGCCCTAAAAAGAATAGGTCGTTCCTTGTAAGGTACCAAGGTATTGATACTGGTGTTCGTGGGTCAAGATACGGGGAGAGAAGACCTGACCTTGTGGGTATGGATGATGCAATCTTGAATAGTGCTGTAGCTTATTCAAAAATAATGTTAAGTAAGTTAGAAGATATAATATATGCAGACGCATTAGCTGCTTTAAAAGGGGGTGGTAAAGGTAGATTGTTGCTTACATTTACACCATTCCATTACAACGATGTTAATACAAAAGCATTACTTAATGGTGCATTCACTCCAGTAGTTATACCAATATCTCGTCACTTTGATGTAGAGGATAATACAATAACTGCCAGAGATATTGAAAGTAGCTGGGAAGATATGCACCCGGCAGTGTCAATTGCTAAAATGGTTCGTAAAGCTAAAGCAGCAAATAAGTTAAAGTCCTTCCTTCAGGAGCGTATGCTTAGACTATCCAGTGATGCTGATAGATTAGTGCCTGAGAAGTGTATACAGTTTACTGACACAACACTGATCCAAGAGAATCTGTTTGCTTACAACATATACATTACTACAGACTTCACAACGACTAGTGGAGAAAACTCAGACTTCAGTGCTGGAGCAGTATGGGCCTTGGGTAATAATGGTGACTGGTTTATGCTAGATATGGTGCTGCATAAAATGGATATGCATGAGCAGTACAAAACAGTGCTAGATTGGGCTGCTAGATATAAGAGAATGGGTAAACATGTGGAAATTGGGGTTGAGGTTGATGGAAGTCAAACAGCCCACATATTTGGGTTAGAGAAGATAATGATGGAACGAAGTGATTGGTACACATTTGCCAGACAGAAAGGGGTTGATAGAGATGAGACACGTAAAGGTATCCTTAGTAGAAAAGCTGGAGGAAGTAAACATGAGAGATTCCAAATAGCTGTTACTCAATTCATGCTACCACAAAAACTATACTTGCCAGAGCACTTAAAAGATACAAAAGACATGAAAGAATTCCTTGACCAAGTTAGAGGTGCAACACACATGAACTTCGCAAGATCTGATGATGGGCCTGACTTAATTAGTATGCTAAACCACATGGTAGTGGTGCAACCCACAGAGGTGGCTAGAAAGAAGGTTAATGGGCAAAAAGAAGAGAGTCCATATGGCGCTGTAGCGTTTGACTTTGGAGATGATGATGACATGGAATTCAGTGGCGGAAGTACGGTGTTTTAAATGGTTGAAGAAATAGATAGACTTCCTGAGTGGGCATTTACTCCAAATGAGTTAGATGAGATGGCTATAGAAATACTTGAGTGTGAAAATTTAAGTATGTCCGGCCATTTGGTGATGTACCCTATGTATAAAGATGGTAAAGATACTGGTATAGTTATGCTGCTTGCCGTAGAATCTATTAGTGATGGACTACACGCAATTAATAGAATGTGGAGTGAATATGATATGTATGCTGACATAGGGGAATTTATAGAAGAAGAAGATCCAACAGTAGTGTATAGATTAAAAGCATTAGAATTAGTGTTAAGTAAGTATACCTATAAAGGAAAAATTAGATGTGCTGGAAGTAATAGACTATACAGATATCAAAAATGGTTTGATAAATTACTATAAAAGATACAATTAAGGTGTAAAAAGCTATAATAGGCTAAAAGTAAATGAGGAAAACTAATGACTGTTCAAGAAGTAATAGATATGGCAAAATATGGTGAACTTCGTAACCTGAAACTAGGCACTACAGAAAATCAAGCTATTGTTTCGTATATAAACTTAGGTCTAATTGAGCTATACAAAAGATTTCCACTGAGTGTCAAAGAAACTATAATTGAGTTAGTTGAAGGTAATAGTAGTGAGTATATACTACCAAATGACTGTATGTGGTTAGTGAGTGCATTTGGGGAAGTTCCTGAAGATGCGTCTTATACAGAGTACAACGAACTTACTATAAATGATGAGAATGATCCACTAAGTATTAATACAGTTGGATGGAATACGGTACAAATACCATTAGGAGTTACAGGTTCGTATGTTAGTTTAATATATGTGGCTTCTCCAGACGCTACTCAAAGAGTAGTATACGACGAAGCTGGTACATACCTTACAAAAGAGCTACAATTACCTGCTCAACTAGTAGAGTCATTGCTATTCTACATAGGATACCGTGCTCAAGGTGCAATGGATGGTAATATCCAATCAGATAGTAACACACATTACATGCGATTTGATAAAAGTTGTCAAAAGATTAAAACTGAGGGCATGTTCACAGACGATAATATGAACATGACTAGAGTACAAGATAAAGGATTTGCATGATGCTTATTACTAAAACTACAGATTGGGGAGATATATAATGAGTAGACGTGCTTCATCCCTAACAAACATATCAAACTTAGCAGTATCAAGAGAGATTGACAGTAAATACGATGTAGTAAAAGCTGTAGCTGAAAAACTGCCTAACTTAGAAACATTCATAGCTACTGATATAGATGCGTTAATAATGTCACTAAATGAGGCAATAGACTTCACTGGAATTACAATAGAAGCTGGAGCATTAGCTAACTGGGATGCTGGGACAAAAGTACTGACAGTGCCAACAGTTAAAGGTGACACTGGAGAGACTGGGGCAACTGGGATAACTGGTGCGACTGGTCCACAAGGATTAACTGGGGCTAGAGGAGCTAATGGAACTACTGGTGCAAAAGGCGATATGGGGACCAATGGAATAGACGGAAAAAATGGATTGAGTCCTGTATTAGAATTCTATGTAGATTCAGAAGGAAACTTAGGGTACACCACAAATACATACGTAAGACTTGATGAAACTGCCACAAATATTACTGTGCTAGAGCCATTACTAACTGAACAAGTAAGGGAGATATAGATGCCAATAGTACTAAACATAAATGATAAAATTCAAGAAGTTACTGAATATTACTTAGAAGATAATGTAGAAGTATTCAAGAGCACAACTCCTGGACCAGATGGACCGGTAGGACCTCAAGGACTTAAAGGTGACACCGGAATAAGTGTGCATCATACTAAAGGCACTCACACTACTGACCCTGAAGGAGACTTTAGTGCTCAAGGTGAAAAAGACACGTACACAATGTACGGAGATGCAAATGAGACTATAATATTAGGCTGGTTCACGATTCAAAATGGTGCGGACCCATACACATATGCGTTAGCTGGCGGGTACACTGGGAGTAAGGCTGAATTTAATACTAGTTTGTCAAGTATAACTGCTATTGAAGTAGCCTCACAACTCGCGCAATGGAATGCTGAAGCTAATGAAATGACTACAGATAGCTTTGCAAATGAGGCAGAAGATGTTGAAGTAAAAATTTACCATAGTAATGGGGACGGTACCTTCGGAGTGTCTATACAATCAGGTCAATACTCTGCACTGCATTATCAGATAAAAACAAGGGCTGACTACGAACTTACAGTGGCGTTAGGCAATGGGTACGTAGTAGCAGATAATACTGAAAAAGATGCATTAACTACATTAACTACAGCTGATACAGTATTCGTAAGTGATGATGGGGATGGCAAATGGGCCAGATACCAAGTAACTGCAGTGACGGACGGGTTAGGAAGCACAAGCACATTCAAGAAGATAATGGATGAAGATACATATTTGCATGCCAACACCGCTGCAGATGTTAAAGCCACTTATGAAAGTAATGCAGATACAAATGCGTTCACAGATGTCGAGAAAACATCAGTTGACATAACTACTGTGCTAGATACAACTGCTACAACTTTGCCACAAGCAGTAAATGAAGTACATGGTGAATTAAATAATCACATAGTGGATACAGAAGATGCTCATGATGCAAGTGCTATAAGTTACGTTCCAGGAACTAACACATACGCAATAGGTACTGATATAAATACAGTAATAGATCAGCTAGATGCTGAGGCAGTTGCACAAGATGGTAGATTAGACACTGCAGAAAGTAAGCTAAACACAATAGAGTCAGGCGCTACTGCTGACCAAACAGCTACAGAAATTGAAACATTGTACGAAGGTATTGTAAACACTAATAAGTTCACAGATGTTGATAAGCAAAGTATACTAAACAATGCTCAAGCGATAGCTAACTTGGCTACTGCACAAAGTCAGATATCAAATGATGATGTTACAGTAATTACTACTACAAATCAAACATTAAGTTTTACAACAGATACTGGTTCAACTGATTCAGATATACTTATTGCTGATGATAGTACAGATACAATTACGTTCCTAACTAATGCTAGTTACAACTTTACCAGTAGTGTTACATTTGCAAGCACGACGAACTCAACAGTTAATATCACGTTCGACTTAATTGATGTAGCTACTGGGTTACCAATGGCTACAGAAATAGCTATAATGAATACTGGGAATGGTGATACTGAAATAGCATCTATAATTACTCTATTAACAATAGGTAAGAATGGATTACCAGAAGCTCCGTGTACAATGCAAATTAAAGTAAGAGCTAATTCAACAGGATATTCAATTCCAGCGTTCCATAGCATCCTAGCTAGTTCTAGTAGCTATGATGTAACTACAAATGCTGTAGGAATTAGCATAGTGCCTTCAGGAGCCATATCTGCTACAAATGTCCAAGCAGCTATAGAGGAACTAGATACTGAAAAGCAACCTAAAGACGGTACACTAACAGCGTTAGCTGGAGTTACAACTTCAGCAGATAAATTAATATACGCAACAGGGGCTGACACATTTACTACCACTACGCTAACTGCAGCTGGTAGAGCATTAATTGATGACACAAGTGCTGCAGCCCAGAGAACAACGTTAGGTGTATCGGCTACTAATACGCCAAGTACGGCAGTGGGAAACATTGCTGCAACAAATGTGCAGGCGGCGTTACAAGAGTTAGATACTGAAAAAGAGCCTAAAAATGCTAATATACAATCACATATAAGTTCGACCATTAACCCACATGCAGTGACTAAAACACAAGTTGGATTAGGAAATGTAGACAATACAAGTGACGCAAATAAACCGATAAGTGCAGCTACAAGTAATGCATTAAGTGGTAAAGTAGATAAAACATCAGTAGTAACTACAGCAATAACATCAGCTACATTTAATGCTGATGGAACAATAACAATAGAGGTATAAGATGGCGCAATTTACAATAAGACCTGCAGGACAACAAGATGAAATAGATAACATAACAAAGACAGCTATGTCAAAAGCTACATTTGAAGCAATCGCCAGAGACAATCGTGATAAGTTTGCTGGTAGTGGGTTTGTTGAGTGGGGTAAGCACTATAATTATGCTTTAACTCCGAATATTAATTATGGAATGTGGGCTGGAAATGCAAGTGACACAAGAAGTGCAGACCATTTTGAATTAGGTACATCATCCTCAGCAAGTTTAGTCGCTGGTTTATCTAAATCAAACTTCCCATTAGTTAACATAAACGGTACAACATTAAAAATAGATGGGATTAATTACGATTCCGCTGACAGAACAAACCATATTCATTTACCACCAGCTCCAACAGTATATCCAACAGGTACAACTAACCACTTAATCACAGAGGGATTAGCTATTGCTCATGCTGATGCTAGTAATAGTGGGCTTATTGTTAATGGTAAGTTTGATACTGATACTACTGTAAATCATGCTGGGCATTCTGCAACTATAGCTGTTGTTGGAAATAGGCTAGAAGTAACTGCTACTGGCTTAAATGGTGCGGATTACTATACTATGACTACTGTTGTAGGTAAAACTTATGTAGCCGAAGTTTTAGCAGACCAAGGTACTTCTGGGAACATACCTAAATTCTATGCTTTTGATGGAGCAACAATACTATCAAGTGTGTCTCAGATTAATGGATACATGAAAATAGAATTTACAGCTACTACTATAGCAACTATCCTGATAATGAATACTGCATCGACTGCTGGTGGTCAGATTTCATACTTTGATAATCTAGCTTGTTTCCCAAAAGATGCAATATCTCGTAGTGACTTAGTATTCTTAGAGTCATGGCATGAAGATACATCAGAGAAAGGTGTACTATTTGACTTAGGTAATGTTCAATATAAAGGAACCAGAAGTGTAGGTAGTGCTGGTACATTTGCTGGTAGTGATACATATAGTTTATTTGGTAACTGGCAAACTGCTGGTGACTTAGTAGGTAACTCTATTGATATAGCTACACTTACTGGTGCTCAACTAGAAGACTTTGTAGGTAATCCAGAGAATAACTGTTACTATGATGGTGATAAGTTAATTCAAGTTAGATATAGAGTTAGAACTGTTGGTGGACTTGGAGATGAATGGGCTAATGTAGATACACAATATAATGATGGATACTCTGCTTTAAGATTACTGCATTCTTCATATGTAAAAGCTAAAGGCAAGAATACAAATATTACTTCAGAGACAGATACAACTCCATATTATATAGGTGTCTTTGGAAATTCTTTTGATAGTGTAACAAAAAGAGACAACGGTGTATTTACAATAAGAAATACCCAAGGTGCTGGTTATGCCTACGAAGGTAAATGTTACGCACTTCCAATAGCTCTTGTACACAGAAGAAATCAGGGTGCTTATCATCCAGTATTTAATGCTAATGGGACGAAAGCCTTTTTAAATATAGACACTACAACTTCTGCACATTGGTATAATACAGACCAGTCAGTGACAAGTATATCGGATTGTTTTGATGCCTAGTTATACTAGAGAGTGTATTGAATGCGGAAAAGTAGATACATTAAAAAAGAAACCTAGAAGCGAGCATTGTAAAAAGTGTTCAACTAAACTATGTGGAGAAAGACTTAGAGACGGAAGTAAGTTAATGTGTGCTTGTGGTAATAGTAAATCATACTCTGGCAATACTTGTAAAAAGTGTGCAATGGATAAGCTAGGTAAGGCAAAGCGAATAGGTACTCATGAGGTACATCGTAGAGCTAATATTAAGGGCTTAGAAATACTTAGCATATTTGAACATACGGAGCAAAAGGCAGATTTTAGATGCTTGTCATGTGACTACACCTTTAATGTTCATATAGGTAATGTTATAAATAAAACAAAGGGTTGTCCTAAGTGTACTAAACTTAAAGGCGAAAATCATCCTAACTGGGACAGCACAATATCTGATAAAGATAGGGTGTACAAGAGAGGATATAAATTTATAGTATGGTCTAAAGCAATTAAGGACGTTGCTAACTATAAATGTGATATATGTAATGATGGCGGATACCTTGAAAGTCATCATCTAGAGTCTTATGCAGTCAAGGAAGAACTTAGGTACGACTTGGATAATGGTGTTTGTCTATGTAGAGAGTGTCACTATAACTTCCATCAAGACTATGGGTATAAAAACTCGACAAAAGAACAATACTTAAATTTCAAAGGATTACAAGATGGGTAAAATTTCAACATTAACTGGATATATAGGAACAACTTCATATAGACCAGATTCAATTTTTAGTGACCAAATTCACGAAGGTGATATCACAGACCTCAGAAGTTCAGCACACGACACAAACGACATGGAAGTAATGAATAGTGTCTTTAATGGTGCTATTAGTGGTAGTGAGAGAGGTAGTGAGGGTGAGTGGGAGATAGTTGAAAATAATACTATTACTGCGAATACTATAAGTTATGATACAAAGTGGGGTGGCACTGCTACATACATTCTAGCGAATGGAAACTTCTCAACTGAGCAATCTTATGGGAATCTAACATGGATTGACAGTACAGTAGGTATTTTTATTAAAGGGAACTCAGGAGCTTTTTATAGATGTCATGAAAAATCAGTAAGTTCTGTTAACAAGATAGTTAGGTTTGCACCTAATTATGGAAATGTAACATCTGACTTTACTGGGAGCAGTACCTATACGTATGTAATAGCGAAACAATCAACCCGCAAAAAGTCCAACACGATAACTCATTGTGACATTATTGGAGACCCAGCTAACTATCCTCAGTCTTGGAAAGATAATGGTGTAATTGGTACTCCTTTACTTGTTGGCGAAAATGGCGAAGATTATATTCCTGAGGGGACGAGTAAGACCTTTAAGTTTAGCAAGAAAGTATCAGATGCTGGAATTATGATTTACTCACTAAATAATGGAGTAACATGGACTCTTGCTTATGCAGACTTTAATTCTATACTAAACTCCACCACAAACTCAATAACACAAACTTATCCAGTGGGATTTATTTCTATGTGGTTCTACACAACCCACACAAACATGGCAGAGCCTACTGTAAATAGTGCGGTTAGAAATGGGGTTATTGGGGATGTGGCAAATCTGTTTCTTAACGCTGGAGAAAGGGGTGCTTATTTAGCACAATCTTTAATATTAAAAGTTTCAACAGCGAATGCTTACCCATATGCAGCCATCTCTTCTAAGATTTCCTCATTCTCACTATATAATGATGGGAAGCTGTATAAACCAGCGGTTAACTCTTCTGACTTATTTGGAGGGTTTACTATACCAGAAACACCTGCTGTTAAAGCATTCCCATACCTAACAACAGAGAATGGTAGAAAAGTAGTGAATCTAGTGTTTAAAGAGATGAAGTTTGATGTAGATTGGGGTGATGACAGTAAGTTTAATATCATAGATAATGTATCAACAACTACTGATGATAATGCTAATGTTGTTCTAATTGGACAGAAGAAAATAGTAACACCATACTTTGCGAAGGAGAAATAGATGTATAAAAGTAAAGCAGACCTAGAGCGTGTTATAGCTTTAGGCAAGAACCAAAATGTAATAAGAATCTTTACAGAATCTTATTTGCAAGGCTTAGAGTTTGCTAAGTGGGAAGAGTCTATGAAAGAAGAGTATGATTTACTATTCCCTATGTATAGAGAGATGACATATGATGAATACTTAGTCAGCAAGCGTACTGTCTCTTATACACATCTGACGC
>FLOH01001096.1_pt1 | contig 44759 bp, 34 predicted proteins | sample 756751 | NCBI WGS metagenome assembly FLOH01 (sample SAMEA4026879, study PRJEB14308) | marine metagenome | biome: coastal water; material: water | depth 74 m
TACGCTTGCATAGTTGAAAGAAGACGATATCGTTAAATCTGTGTCGGAAGAGTATGTTCATATCCTCTCTCATCAACGAATTATTGCGCGTTTTGTACTTGTAGAGCGTAAAAAATTAAAGAATAGTAGTTACATTAACTCAGCGGTCGATAAGCTTAGTAGCTTTGCATTCCCAAGATTGATAAATAGATATCTTGAGAAACAAAACTTTGTTATTTATGGATAAGTTTTGAATCTTTGAGTAAACAGTTTTAAAAAACAAGTCATGGCTGGCGTAAACAAAGTGATTCTAGTTGGTAATCTTGGTGCAGATCCAGAAAGCCGAACAATTGAAAGCGGTGCAAAAGTTGCCAATTTCAGTATTGCAACATCAGAGCGTTACAAGGATAAAAACGGAAATCAGGTAGATAAAACCGAGTGGCACAATATTGTTGTGTGGCGTGGTCTTGCTGATATAGCCGAAAAGTATCTTAAGAAAGGCTCTCAAGTGTTTATTGAAGGGAAATTGCGTACTCGTTCTTGGGACGACCAAAACGGCAATAAGCGATATACTACTGAGATTTTAGCTGATAATATGACACTTCTTGGTCGTCCAGAAGGTGGTTCTTCTTCTGGTGGTGGACAAGCTTCGGCACCGTCTTCAGCCAAAAACCAAGTAAATGAGCCATCCTCATCTATGGATGATATTGATGATGATTTACCATTCTAATCGAATGGGTAATCTAGGTTTAACGAATCCGCGCTGAGTTGGAAGACCCCCCCGAACCCGTTTACGTATTAATTAATTCCCTTTTGTTGGCAGACTGGCTGTCACTAAACTTGGTACTCGGGTTGGTGGCACTTGTTGTATTGTTAGCAGCTTCTGCAATGATTTCAGGAGCGGAGGTGGCCTATTTTTCCTTGTCCAAATCAGATTTGGACTTGATTGGTCAATCTGAACAGCGCATACAAAAGCAGGCCGTGGTTCTTTTAAAAAGACCAAAGAAATTGCTTGCTACAATTTTAGTGGCCAACAACTTTGTTAATGTCGGAATCGTCATTCTATCAACATATCTAGTCGCTAAAAATATCCCGGCTCACTTACTCAACTATATGTTGGCCGATGTGCTACCCGTTGCACGTGTAATTGAAGTATTTGGCATTACCCTGATAGTTCTTTTGTTTGGCGAGATAATACCAAAAGTGTACGCCAATCAGTACGCCATAGGATTTGCCAGCTTTATGTCTTTTCCGCTGTATTACATGTCCATCATGTTTTCATTTCTCAGCATTCCTTTGATAAAACTCACCTTAATAGTAGATAGGCTAGGCTCTGGAAAATTTGACCAGCTTTCGGTTGATGAATTAGGTCATGCCTTGGAACTGACCAAACCTGAAACACTAAAGGAGCGAGAAGACCAGAAAATATTGGAAGGTATTGTCAAGTTTGGGAACACGGACGTGAAGCAAATTATGAAACCTCGAACCGATGTTGAGGCAATTGAGCGAAATAGTGGCTACGAGTATTTGCTGACAAATATTCTTGAATCAGGTTTCTCAAGAGTTCCAATTTATGAGGAAACGCTTGATAAGATTGAAGGAATAATTCATGTAAAGGACCTTTTAACTCATATGGAAGAACCCGATGATTTTAATTGGCAAGAATTAATTCGTCCTGCGTTTTTCGTTCCGGAAAGCAAAATGATTGATGATTTACTGCAGGAATTTAGGGTGAAAAAGGTCCATTTAGCTGTGGTAGTAGATGAGTATGGCGGTTGCGAAGGGCTTGTTACTCTCGAAGATATTATCGAAGAAATTGTTGGAGATATTTCTGATGAGTTTGACGATGTAGAAGTCATCTACTCTAAACTCGATGACAACAATTATGTGTTTGAAGGAAAAACAAATCTCAAGCAGTTTTACCGGGCTATAAAAATTGACGGCTCAAACTTTGAGGACAACAAAGGAGAGGCGGATACATTGGCTGGGTTTATTCTGGAGCTTTCAGGTAAAATGCCCGTAAAAAATCAGAAGGTTGCATTCGAAAATTTTGTTTTTGAGATAGAAAGTGTGGACAAGCGAAGAATAAAACGAGTGAAGGTTACTAAGCATGAAGAGCATTTTGATGAAGCAGAGTAAATTCGTCTTAGTGATTGTTTGCTTAATGACATTTGCTTCGTGCCAAACGGAGTTCACCCCAAAACCAAGAGGTTTTATTCGGATTGATTTACCGGAAAAATCTTATGCCCCGATTGTTTCAGATTGCCCTTATTCGTTTGAAATACCGACCTACGCCAACTTTGTTCCCGACAATAGGGCAGGCTCAGACCCTTGCTGGTTTAATGTAGAATACCCACAGTTTAAGGCCGTAATGCACTTTAGTTATAAGCCAATTAACAACAATCTTAGCGAGTACCTAGAAGATTCTCGCACTCTCACTAATAAGCATATTAGTAAGGCATCAAACATTCTAGAATCGGTAATAATAAAAGACGACTCTCAGGTATTTGGTGTGATTTACAATATAGAAGGAAGCCAAGCGGCATCTCCTATGCAGTTTCATTTAACAGATAGTGTGGACCACTTCTTAAGAGGAGCTCTTTACTTTAATGTGGCACCGAATAATGATTCGTTAGCCCCAGTAATCGATTTTTTGAAGGAAGATGCCATGCATCTTATCGAAACGCTCAAATGGAAGTCATAGACTTCGTCCTAATCTGAGTTTTTCTACCTAACGCGAAAAACAGGTAAACCTGGGTTCCAAAAATAAGGCAAGACAAAATCAGATGCACAGGTTGTGCCCAAGATGGCACGTTTAAATAAGTCATTATTATTCCGCTTAAGGCGGCAATCCCAACAAATACAGCCAGATAGATTCCAGCTCTGTAAACAGCAAAATAATGGTGCAAATATTTCAATATTTGATAAACAACCCAACCGTTTCCAATAATCAACAGAAGTGAGAAAGACCTATGAAACTTGAAAATCCAATCTAATTGACTTATCCAAAGGTCTCTGCTTTGCATATCAAGACTTTTTGCAATCACATCAATTTGTTGTCGTACCTGAGTTCCAATTAGAACTTGTACAAGAGTGATTATAATTAATAAACCCAGGGCATATCTGGTCGTGTTGTCCATCTTCATTCCAGAAGGAGCTCGAAAACCGAAAGCAGTTTTTACATAGAGATAAACGAGTCCCACAATTACCACAAATGCTAAAAGCATATGAGCAGTAAGCACACCAGGCAGAAGATTTGTAGAAACTACCACGGAGCCCATCCAACCTTGAAATCCTGTTACAATGATTATTCCGAGCACAATTAAAGGAATTTTCCTCTTCTTTTTCCAGTAAACTAGAGAAGAATAAAAAGCTAAGAGCAGTAGAATTCCAAGCGAAGCGCCTGACAATCGGTTGATGTATTCTATCCAAGTGCGTTGCCAAACGAAATCAGTTTCTTCATAAATAGAAGGGTCGTTGCTAATCTGATTTGCAAGTTCGGTAAGTCTCAATGGCGCAATCATCTTCGCCAACTTTTCATTTTTCGCTTTCCTGATTAAAATATAGTGCTCTTTGTAATCTTCAGGAAGTTCCGATACACTAGTGGGAGGGATGTAATTGCCGAAGCATTTTGGCCAATCAGGACAGCCCATTCCAGAGCCGGTTGTTCTTACCACAGCACCGGCAACAATTACTAAATACGTACAGAAAATAGAGGCTTTAAGAAGGCTTCTAAATTGATTTTGTTTCTTTCTGAAAGCGCTAATACTCATTAGAGCAAAACTATTAATAACCAACTTGTATTAATGAAAAAAGGATGGCATCGCCATCCTTTCTTATTTATATCGAACTACTGTTGATTAGTGTCCAAACTCCGAAATAAACTTAATTCTAACGAGTCTAATCTCTTCTTCAGTATAGTCATCTTCGCCAAGCTCTTCTAGTGCAGCTTCTATGCTATCACTTTCAGCTTCTTCTTGGAAATACTCATAGATGTCGTCTTGCTTGTCCTCGTCTACCGCCTCATTTATGTAATAATCGAGGTTCACTTTGGTGCCCGAGCTTACAATGTGTTCAATTTCTGTAAGCAACTCTTCCATCTTAAGCCCCTTGGCATCTGCCACATCTTCTAAATCTAGCTTGCGGTCAATACTCTGAATGATGTAAACCTTATTGCTCGATTTGTTTACAACTGTTTTCACAATCATATCCTGCTCGCGCTCAATCTCGTTTTCCTCTACGTATTGCTGAATGAGTTTTAGGAATGGTTCGCCATACTTTTTAGCCTTGCCAGTTCCAACACCAGTAATATCCGTTAACTCCTCCATCGTAATTGGATATCGGAACGCCATATCTTCTAACGAAGGATCTTGGAAAATTACAAATGGAGGAAGGCTTTCTTCCTTGGAAATATCTTTACGTAAGTCCTTCAACATTCGAAGCAGCTCATCATCGGCAACTCCTGGTCCTTTTAATGCACCAACCGGAATGGCATCTTCTGCCTCTGTTGCAGCCTCAAAATCATGATCAATGGTCATCATAAAAGAGTGAGGCTTGGTCAAGAAACTATGACCTTGTTCTGTAATTTTTAGAAGACCGTAATTCTCAACGTCCTTTGCCAAAAAACCATTAATAATGGTTTGTCTTACTAACGATTGCCAATATCTCTCTCCTCTTTCAGCCCCTTTTCCATACAGGTCTAGGGTATCGTGCTTGTAAGATTTAATGTTGGAACTGTTTGTGCCCATAAGCACATTTATAACGTGCTTGATTTTAAATTTCTCCTTGATGTCTTGAACGGTTTGGATAATCATACCCATTTCGTTCTGAGCTTCTTCTTTCTTTTTAGGATGCTTGCAATTGTCGCAATGCTCATCGCATCTCGTTTCGTCAAACTTCTCTCCGAAATAATGCAGAATGAACTTTCTTCTGCAAACAGAAGTTTCTACATAAGTCACCATTTCGCCTAGCAATTGTTTCCCGATTTCTTGTTCAGAAATTGGTTTTCCTTGCATAAATTTCTCAAGCTTGGTTATGTCGTCATAACTATAAAAAGCTACGCAAACTCCTTCTCCACCATCTCTTCCGGCTCTTCCAGTTTCTTGGTAATAGCCTTCCAAACTCTTTGGGATGTCATGATGAACAACGAACCGAACATCTGGTTTGTCGATGCCCATTCCAAAGGCAATAGTCGCGCAAATCACATCTGCATCTTCCATTAGAAATGCATCCTGATTTTTAACTCTTGTTCCAGCATCTAGCCCAGCGTGGTATGGCAAAGCCTTAATGCCATTTACCTGAAGCGTTTCGGCCATTTCCTCCACCTTTTTTCGGCTGAGGCAATAAACTATCCCAGACTTACCTTCGTGTTGTTTGATAAACCTGATAAGGTCGCGGGCAATATGCTTGGTTTTTGGACGAATCTCGTAATAGAGATTGTCTCTATTAAATGATGATTTGAAAACGCCCGCATCGGTCATTCCCAAATTTTTCTGAATGTCTTGCTGAACCTTTGGCGTAGCAGTAGCTGTTAAAGCCATAATCGGAACGTTTCCGATTGCCTCAATCATCGGTCTTAACCTCCTGTATTCAGGTCTAAAATCATGTCCCCATTCAGAAATGCAATGGGCCTCATCAATTGCTACAAGTGAGATGTTGACACCTCTAAAGAAGTCGATGTTTTCTTGCTTGTTCAACGATTCTGGCGCAACATAAAGAAGCTTGGTAATTCCCGCCTTAATATCGCTTCTTACTTGTTCTGCTTCACCTTTATTAAGAGATGAATTCAGAAAATGCGCAATACCGTCTACCGTACCAAAACTTCTTATAGAATCAACCTGATTTTTCATCAAGGCGATAAGTGGCGATACGATAATTGCCGTGCCTTCAGAAATGAGTGCAGGCAGTTGATAACACAACGATTTCCCACCACCCGTAGGCATTATCACGAACGTGTCATTACCAGCAAGAACATTTTGAATAATCTTCTCTTGCTCTCCCTTAAACTTGTTAAACCCGAAATGCGTTTTTAACGCTGCTTGCAGGTCTGTCCCAACTTCTATTTCCATTCTTTTTTTTCCCGTGTTCACTAAAGATAGGGATTTGACTTAGGGCTCAAAACCCTTTTTAATCTTTTTATCCCAACTCGTAATTATACCCGACTAATCCCCTTTTTGGGGCTGCAAAAGTGTTCATTTTAACTAAGCAATCTCTTATACAGAAAGGATGTAACGCGTACATTTATCATTATTGTAGGCGCTTTTACAATTTGACATTGTTGGAATCATAATTTCCCTTGTGGAATGTGATTTTAACATCGTATTAAACATCATGAGTAACCTAACTGTAATAATACCGGCATTCAATGAAGAGCAATCTTTAAAGGTGCTTCTGCCTGAATTGCTCGATTTTGTAAAACAGAACCATCTTCAATTAATTATTGTAAACGATGGTTCTTCTGATGGAACATTAGAAGTGTTAAAAGGTTTTGAGACAAGTGCTAGTTTTCAATACTTCAGTCATAAGGTTAACAGAGGATATGGTGGTGCGATAAAGACAGGAATCCGCCAGTCTACCACTAAATATTCTATTACGATTGATGCTGATGGGCAGCATGATTTGAACGATGTTCTTGCTTTACAAAAAGCTATATTAGAATCGGATGCCGATATGATTGTCGGCAGTAGAATGGCCCAAAAAAACGCCTCAGTGTATAGAGGTATAGGGAAGTGGCTTATAAGATGGTTTGCTAAGTTGCTTCTTCCAATTCATATCGATGATATTAATTCTGGTATGAAGATTTACAATACCGAAATGGCGAAACGTTACATTCGAATTTGCCCAAATCATATGGCGTTTAGTGACATTATTGCCATGGTTTTTATCAGCAAAAAACACTTGGTTTTAGAACAACCAATAAATATTAAGCCGCGTACAGCTGGTACTAGTACTATTAGCACACTCACTGCAATTGAGACTGTGAAGGAAATCCTCAACATTGTCATTCTGTTTAATCCAATGAGAGTGTTCTTTCCTATCGCTGTATTAAGCGTTGTTTTGGCGCTAGCTTGGGGCGTGCCAATTGCTTTAAATGGCCGCGGAGTAAGCACGGGTGCTATGCTTGGCTTTACCACAGGTTTGTTGTTTTTCTTCTTGGGATTGCTTGCAGAGCAGTTGTCGCAAATTCGAAGAGATAGCGTTGATGAATGAGCAAGACTTGCAGGTAAGAAAACGCTGGTATACACAGATTATGGATGTGTACCGCCACAACAACATTTATATTCCTGGGTTTAATTCGTTCACTCGATTTTTACTTAAGACCAAAGCAGAAGCACATTTTTCTGCTATTTCTGAAAAGAGTGTAGCGGATAAGCAGATTATTGATGAATGGTTTGCTTCAAAAAAAGTATTCTTTGGTTATGGCGTATTTAGGAGCGGTACCACGTTTTTATCCGATTTCTTAAACAGGCATACTTCAGGTGCGGTTGTTCAGCACGAAGCAAACGTGAACGACTATTGGTATTATGCAAAAGCGATGCAGTCAGATGTTGACTCCAATATCTACGTAGAAAACTACCGTTTAGCTGAGATTTATTATCGAATGGAGGGGGTAGAGCTAGAGACTTACGGAGAGATAAATCCGTTTTTACGAAGGCATGTAAAAGCAATGAAACAGGTACTACCTGCCGCCAAACAGTTTCAGCTGGTTCGCGACCCAAGAAATGTTATTCGTTCTCTCATGTCTCGCGAACTTTTCGGAAGAAAAGACCCGATGGCTGATTTGATTTGTCCCCCAAAGGAAGACGAATATTTAGAGAAATGGCCGAGTATGTCTCGATTCGAAAAGTTGTGTTGGCTTTGGGCTGCAGACAATCGATTCATTCGCGAAAACACGGATCATGTTGCCAAGTTTGAGTTGCTCAGAACGGACTTCAGTTATTTTGATGAAAAGATTGTCTCGTTTTTGAATTTAGATATGAATCCTGATGCCTGGCAATCAGAAATGTCTAAGGTGTTCAATTCAACTCCCCACTATACATTTCCGAAATACGCTGATTGGTCGATTGAGCACAAGACCCAATTTGAATCGATTTGTGCACAGGAGATGGCGTATTATGATTACTGACCGTTTTTCAATTGTTGTATTGACCAATTCAGATTTCCTTTTGCGAGCGCGTAATCTGGATTTAGAATAAGTGCCTGATTGCAGGCCTTCAATGCCTCCTCGTAAAGCCCCAACTTATTATAGGCGCTACAAATGTTGTTATACGCTTCGGCATAATTGGGCTTCAATTCTAAAGACTGATAGGAAGCTTTAATGCAGTTTTCGTACTGTTCGGCATTATAGTAGTTCAAGCTTAGATTCAGATATGCTTCTGGAGTATTTTGCCTAACCGTTTCTTGTTCCAGTAATTTTAATTCTTGGGCTAATGTTATTGTTAAGGCATCAAGAAGTCCTCTAGCTTGTTGGTGACCGGGACTCAATTCGAGCGCTTGATTCAAGTGCTTTATTGCATCGTCTTGACGCCCATTGCTTTGTAGCCAATTAGCATAGTGGTAATGGCAATCTGGATAACCAGGCCCCATTTGTACAGCCTGCTTAAGGTATTTCTCGCCTTCCGCCACCATGGTTTTGTTTTTCGTTCTTATTCCTAGCGAGTTTTTGGCAATGCCAAGATTAACGTACAAGTAAGGATGCCCTCCATAAGATGTTTTTAATGCACGTTCAAAATAAGATATAGCCGATTCCACTCTGCCCATTCGCATTTCGGTGAGACCGTAGTTCATAAGGCCACGACCATTATTCGGACTTTTTATTGTGACATCTTTCCACAAAGAGGCATCATTATCCCAAACCTCATTTCGCTGAAAAGTTCCATAAGCGTGAGCCCCTAAAAAGCAGCCAAGGATGAGCGTAACTGCCATTTTTGAAACCATGGACGGTTTTCCCTTTGTGATTAAATCGAAAGCTAAGTAACTCGCCCAGACTGATGCTATAACCAATCCGATGTATGGGAAAAATGTACGATGATGGTTCATTACTTCAGCAAGCGGAACAATACTCGAGCTAGGAATAAGCGCCACATAAAACCAGAAGATTCCGAAAGCGATTGGAAGTGTTTTCCTGTTTAATGTGGCCTTAAAGGCTATGAATAACGTGATTAATATTACCGTCAATCCAAACACCACTTTGCCAGACAATAGGTCTGTAATTAAGGTTAGGTCGGAATCTGCAGTGAGTGCTGTCGGATAGAAAAAGGTTTTGATATAAACCCAGAATATATAAGGTTGTGTATTTAGATATTCTAAGGCGTTTACATCACTCGGTTTCCATGTTTCAGAAAACATGGATCGAGTGAAAAAATACATAGCAGCACCAAACAAAAAGAAGGGTAACGTGCCTTTTAACGAAGCCGCAATTTTCGGAATCACTTTGGCTTTTTCGTCTTTCACGAAGAAAGAGGGCTGTTCTAACAGGAAGTCATAAAGGAATAAGATTGGTGCCAGCATCAGCGTGGTTGGCTTTGCCAAACATCCAATAATCAGTGGGATTAAGGCAATTTCTTTGCTCCAGCCTTTGTTACTTATGTAGATTAAAACAGCCGATAGAACCATCAAAGTGGAAAATCCATCTGACCGAGCGATGATGTAGTTGATGGTTTCTGCCGTGGCAGTATGAAACCCAAAAAACGAGGCGCCTATTACAGCTAGTAAGTAATGTTTTTTGCCATCGGCCTTCTCAAAAATGCGGAGTAAAAGCAAGTACAAGAGCCCAAGCAGAAGAAGGAATTCTAGGTATATGTGCCAATGAAAAACTTTAGGATTGAGTGACCCTGCTATCCAATAATCTATGGCATTTAAACTCGTAATTACTGGTCGATAGGCCTGATTTGTGGGTAGGCTGCTTGTGGTTTGTGAGTCCTGAAAAAATTTCGGGAGATTATCAATGTCCTTGATAAAACCGTTGTTGACTATAGTGTGGCTATCGTCAAAATGAAAACCATTGTCGAAATGATTCCAATACACTGCGGTAAGCCCAACCATAAGAAAAATGGCTAGGGAAAACGCAAAAGATTTGGAATTCAGGTTCATTTATTGGACTTCGCTACTTTGTTAATTAACCCGCTAATTGATAGAGAGTCAAAATGTTTGAGGTTCGAATATAGGGCAGGCAAACCAATTGTCGCTGACCAAAAGACTGAAATAAGCCGAGTAATAACTCCAATTAGGAGACCATCTTCAAGTTGAAATCCAGCGGCAGAGAACACAACTCCAATCATTACTTCCTGAATACCCAAGTTACCAGGTAAGAGTCGGATTAAGAGCACAACTCTTAAGACCAACACGACTAAGAAAACTGCTGGAAACTCACTTTCAATTCCTAAAATTTCAGCTGTTTTCCAAAACCAAATTGCCTGTATTGTAACTGAGACGCAAGTCGAAATGAGTAGACCGAAGAAGAGTTTAGAGTTTCTGAACTGATCAGCTAATTGTAACTGAACATTGATAAAAAAGTTGATGATTTTGTTTAACGCACCATCGCCATCTCTTGGTTTGGATGGCAAAGCAAGAAGCGTGGCCCAAAGCCCGAATAATGCAATTCCCATTAGTATTATGGTTAGTCGAAGTTCGAACGATTCAACTGGAATTAAATAGGCTAAAGCCAGCCCAACAATCACGGTTAAAACAATGCTATTGAGAAAAACCATAAGACCAAGCGAAAATCCTTTGCTTAGGTCGAGATTATACTTGTGTTTCGAATAGAAAACCTGAAAGAGCATGCCACCCTTAATGGGCATGAGGTATAAAAACAAATGCATCATTAATGGTAGGGTCAAGATTTCACTTTTATCAATCTTGAGTTGATAATGAAGCCAAAACCCTACCCACATGATGACGCCAAACGAGATGTGAAATAATAATCCTAATCCTAGAAGAAGAAAGATTTGACCCGAAGAGGTTGAACTAAATAATTGCGATAAATCGACTTCTCGGAACGTGAATGCCACCACACCAAAAAAGAGTGCGGCTGCCAAACTGAAAACCCCTATAGAACCTAACTTGGACAAATGAAAATGACTGAGTGTGCAAAATAGGTAGAAGAGCACCATTTTACTGCCTTGAGCACGTTACATTTGCAGCCAATGAGTAAAGAAATTCCAGCAGAAGAATTGCCAGAAGAAGGCGACATGTCTTTTTTGGAGCATTTGGAAGTGTTGCGATGGCATTTGGTCCGTTCGGTAGCGTCCATTTTTATTTTTGCTACAGCCGCATTTATAGCTAAGTCATTCATTTTTGATACCGTTTTGCTAGGACCCAAAAGCGGAGATTTTTGGACCTATAGAATGCTTTGCAAACTCTCTGAGAAATTTGGACTCAGCGATTTGCTGTGTATCACAGACATTCCATTCGAACTTATTAATATCAGCATGGCTGGTCAGTTTACCACGCATATTGTGGTTTCAATAATTGCTGGATTCGTGGTTGCTTTTCCTTATATCATATTTGAGATTTGGAGGTTTATCAAGCCGGGTTTACACAAAACGGAGAGGAAATATGCAAATGGGATGGTGTTTTACACATCGTTTCTGTTTATCACAGGCGTGCTGTTTGGCTATTATATAATAGCGCCATTATCGGTGAATTTTTTAGGCGGATATCACGTTAGCGATTTGGTGACTAATCAAATCGATTTGAACAGTTATTTCAGTACAATTTCCACGCTTGTTTTGGCAAGTGGACTGGTGTTTGAATTACCTATGTTCATGTATTTTCTTACGAAAATTGGAGTGGTTACACCTCAGTCGTTAAGGCAATATAGAAGGCATGCTGTAGTTGGTATTCTAGTTATGGCAGCCATCATTACCCCGCCTGATGTTTCAAGTCAAGTATTAGTCTTCTTCCCGTTAATGTTGCTTTATGAAGTAAGTATTGGGGTTTCGGCATTGGTTTTGCGCAATCAGGAAAAGGCAAATGCCGATATTTGAAATTAGACGAGCGCGCTGAGGTAGAACTATGAGTAAATTCAAATTTGTATTCATTGCGCTTTCCATACTTATTTCGAGTGTTGGATACTCTCAAGAAAAAACGAAGGTAAAAGGTACAATTACTGATGCGTCTACAGGCGAGCCTTTGCCGTTTGTTAATGTTGCTTTTGTGGGTAAAAGCGTGGGAACCACCACCGATTTTAACGGCAAGTACCAAATGGATACCAAGTGGGGGTCTGATGTGATTCAGGCTTCTTTTATGGGTTACGAAATGATGGAAAAACCTGTAAAACAGGGAGAGAATAATACCATCGATTTTGCACTTGAGCCCAAGCACATTAAGCTGGACGAGGTGGTTGTAAAAGGGAAAGGCCGCTATAAAAACAAAGAGAATCCTGCGGTTGCATTAATCCAGAAGGTAGTTGACAATAGAGAAAATAACCGAAAGGAAGGCTTTGATCATTATCAGTATGACAAGTACGAGAAGATGCAGCTCGATATCAACAACATCACCGAGCAGTTCATGAACAGAAAGGCGTTCAAGAAATTCGCCTTTATGTGGGAATATGTAGATACATCTACGGTAAACGGCAAACCATATCTGCCGCTTTATCTCACAGAAACCAAGTCAAAAGTTTACTTGCGAAAAGATCCCAAAGCGGAAAAAGAGATTACCTACGGCTTAAAAACTGTGGGTTTTGAAGATTTTATGGATGAGGAAGGAATCGACTACTTCATGGAAAAGATTTATCAGGACATCGATATCTATGATAATACCATCGTTATCATGGAGAAGCAGTTCAAAAGCCCCATCTCTAATATCGCGCCTATCTCTTACAAGTATTTCATTTTAGATACGATGGATGTGAGCGGGGTGGAGTGTGTGCAGTTGGCCTTTCAGCCACGGAATAGTGCAGACCTAGCATTTAGAGGAGATTTATGGATAGCATTAGACTCATCCTATGCCGTTAAAAAGGTTCAAATGGGAATCACGCGAAGTGCTAATATCAACTTCGTGAGTGCGTTGGAAATCCTTCAAGAGTTCAATTATTCGGAAGAGTTGAACTGGCATATTGTAAAAGATCAAATGACCATTGACTACAACCTACTTACCAATAGCATGGGTATGTATGGTAAAAAGACGGTTACTTATAAAGATATCGTGGTTAATACACCTGCTCCAGATTCTATTTGGGCCGATCCAGCAAGGTTTATTGTGGTTGAAGATGCCAAACAAAAAGGAGATGAGTTTTGGGATACCGCCCGCCACGAAGAATTAGATAAAAACGAGCAAGGTGTTTATGACATGACCAAGGAGATGAAGGAGCTCCCAGCCTTCAAACGGGCCATGAACATCCTTTTCCTTCTCATTTCTGGTTACTATGAAGTTGGTCCAGTTGATTTTGGCCCATTATATAATGCCGTAAGTCTGAATTCAGTGGAACATTGGCGATTTCGGTTGGCAGTTAAGACCAATAAGAAATTCAGCGAAAAATGGCATCTCCAAACCTATATCGCGTATGGACTTGATGACAGGAAGGACAAGCGATGGAAAGGTGGAGGTGGGGTTACTTATCTTATCAATCAACGACCTTATCATCAGATTGGAGTTGAGTTTCAACGTGACATTCAAATGCCAGGACAAGCACTGTTGTTGGCCAGCGATGACAACATATTTCTTTCTGCTAGAAGAGGCGTTGCCAACCTAATGATCTACTACGATTCGTACCGACTTAACTATCTTAAAGAATGGGGGTTTGGGCTCGGATTAGGTATAAACTTGGAACATAGAAGACGCGAAGTTGCTGGTGCATTGACCTTCGACCCAGTAAATCCACTTGTTCCTGACCCTAAATTAGTTGTGACAAATGAAGTGGGGTTCAATTTAAGGTATGCTCCGAATGTGAAGTATTATGAGGGTCGTTCATCTAGAGTTCCAATGCTTAATAAATGGCCAATTTTAGATGTAAACTATACCTACGCCATCCCAGAATTGCTAGGAGCAAAGAACGAATATCATAAGATTGGTGTTCGACTTTTTAAGCGTTTTTACATGAGCCCAATTGGGTTTGCTGATACGCAATGGGAAGGCGGTCTTATGTTAGGTAAAGTACCGTTTCCGTTGTTGTTCATCCATCGTGGAAACCAAACGTTTTTTCACGACCCAAACACGTTTAACATGATGAACTGGTTTGAGTTTGTGAGCGATAAGTACATCTCGGTAGATTATTACCATCACTTTAATGGATTTTTCTTCAACAAAATTCCATTTATGAAGAAGCTGAAATGGCGACTAACAAGCGGTGTAAAAGCGGTGTGGGGAGGCGTGGCGGTAAGCAACACACCTGGCCTTACCGAAAGTGATGAAATATTCAAATTCCCGAACAGATTGATTGAAGATGAGGATGGAAATCCAGTTCTAGATCAATATGGAAATGAACAGTACGATCAAGTGACATTTACCCTTGAAAAAATGCCATATGTAGAAGCAAGCGTTGGAATAGAAAATATTTTCAAGATTATCAGCGTTGACCTCGTCAAACGATTTACGCATTTAGACAATCCAAATGTGTCTAAACTTGGTAGCGCAAGAGGTTGGGGCTTTAGATTAAGAGCTGGAATCAGATTCTAATGAGGTTACACGCAGAAAATATCAAGAAGAAATATGGCAGCCGAACGGTTGTTAAAGGCGTGTCTTTTGATGTTAATCAAGGCGAAATTGTTGGTTTGCTTGGACCCAATGGTGCTGGTAAAACAACATCATTTTACATGATTGTTGGGTTGATTAGACCAAACGAGGGCAAGGTGTATTTAGATGAGCGCGAGATTACCGACATGCCCATGTACAAGCGTGCTCAGCTCGGAATTGGCTACTTACCGCAGGAAGCCTCGGTTTTCCGAAAGCTTACCGTTGAAGACAACATTTTGGCCGTGTTGGAAATGCTAGGCGCATCGAAAGAAGAACAGCACGCCAAACTTGAATCATTGTTGGATGAATTTGGGTTACAGCATGTTCGAAAGAACAGAGGAGACCTGCTTTCTGGTGGTGAAAGAAGAAGAACAGAAATTGCCAGATGTTTGGCTGTAAATCCAAATTTCATCTTGCTAGACGAACCTTTTGCTGGGGTTGATCCAATTGCTGTAGAAGACATTCAACAGATTGTAGCCAAGCTAAAAGAGAAGAACATTGGCATTTTAATTACAGATCATAATGTGCACGAAACCTTGCGCATAACAGACAGGGCGTATTTACTGTTTGAAGGCTCTATTCTAAAGGCTGGAACAGCAGAGGAATTAGCAGCAGATGAGCAAGTGAGACGTGTGTATCTTGGCCAAAATTTCGTTCTCAGATAAGCTACTCTCTACCGTAAACCCTAGCGTAGTGAATTCCTTTTTTGCTTTCCCAAATCTTGGCGAAGGCACTGTCCGATTCAACCGCTGCCAATGCGCCATTATCATTATTAAAACTCAAGGTTAGCACGTAGTCAGTGGCAGGAGTAATCGCATTGTCAATGCACGATGGAAGTTTCTCTGTATTTCGGTAGCCCTGCACTGGGTTTTGCAAAGCTTGTTGCACGATAAATGTTCCAGAAATACAACTATCAAGGCTCACATTATTCTCTAAATAGGCAATACCTTCTTGAATCAATTGTACCTGGTTTACATATTTCATGTTGTCAGAATTGTTCATTCTAGCATCTGCCTTATTGGCCAAATGGTAGAATATCAACCCTATTGAAAGCATACCCACATTGAATAGGAAAGCAGACTTTTCGGTAGCAAGGTGAAAAATGGAGACCGCGCAAATTATAACTAAAGGAATGAGGAGTAAAAGGTATCTTCCAATAACAAAATGAGCAGAAGTGAACAGAATTAAAGCCAAGCAACCCAACCCGACTAACGGGAAAAACAGATGATTTTTTGATTCGGGTTTCGAGAAAAAAGTGGCCAGCCAAATTGTAGCTGCTATTATTAGGGCTGGAAAAACCCAGAAATAATACCAGTTGGGCAACCAAGAACCTGTTCCTTCCATAGTTAAGAAAGTGAGCCCAATAAAGCCGAACAAAACCCTCAGAATTTTTGGTCCGTTTTGCCAAGCTAGTGAAGCAGAAGCAAGTGCGACACCGATAATAATCGGGCGTTGTTGTTCCCCAAAAACTGTACTGAAAACCAGTTCTCTTTTGTGCCTCCAAATTTCAGGGTCGGTGTCGAACATGCTCATGTGCTCTGGAAACATGAACCAGCCAAACTGATTGTATTGCACGAGAAAGTAAACAGATGTAAGAACAACAGGAACACCAATTGACAAAAATTCGAAAACTCGTTTCTTTGAAAAATCTTTGTCTTTTGAGAACTGAAAAAGCTCCAAAAGGCCAATCATTGCTAGAATTAGAATTCCCGTTTCTTTGGTTAGCAACATAGATGTTGCCGATAGAATAAATAGCCAGTGCCGTTTTTGTAAATAGAACAAAATGGTGAGCGCCACAAAGAGGCTTAATTGAACTTCTGGCAGGAGAAAACCTGCCTGTTGTATGAAAATGGGCTGTAAGACAAAGAGTGCAGCACACCAAAACCCCACCTGTTTTGAGGCAACCTGACTCCCTAGTTTGTAAATCGTCCAAAGGAGTAATACCGATAGAAAAACGGAGAATGCATGAACTGCGGAAAAACTCGTGCCGAACAAGGTCATCCAGCAAACAGCCAAAAAGTGAAATAAGATTGGATGCCCTCTAGAAAGTTCTGGGTCTATAGAATTTGGCAAAAGGCTTGGGCCGTTTTCGTACATGTCGAAAACCGCTGGCGCGTAAACCCACGCTTCATCCCAGAAATAAGGAAGGTTGAGAAATGGCAGCTTTATGAGAACGAAAAAGAAGCAGATAAGTGCAACTGCAACGTCCCAAATACACACGTATTTCTTAAGAGCTGAGAACAAATTATGAGCCTTTTAACGGTAAGACTAGACCGAAAAGCGGATAACTACGCTTCGGTAAGTTCAAACTCGAAACTTTCCATAATCTGGTTTGCCAGTAATTCTTTACAGGCTTTTTCTACCTTTTCTTTAGCAGCAGCTTCGTTTTCGGCCTCAACATCTAGAGAAATGTGTTTGCCAATTCTCACGTTGCTAACTTCTGGCAGCCCAAGATTTTTCATACTTGAGCTAACTGCTTTGCCCTGTGGATCTAAGAGTTCCTTTTTTGGCATTACATCAATCTCGGCTTTAAACTTCATTTCGCTTGCTAACTAGGTTGTTGATTATGGAAATAATGATGTACAAAGATAGGATGATAGGTATTGCAACGGGTCTCAGAATTATCAACAGAACCACGGAAATTATCAAGAAAACGAAACGAAATTCGTTGCCTTTCCACCCAAACGATTTGAATTTCATCGCTAATAAAGGGATATCTGAAACCATTAAGGCTGAAAAGCCTACGGAAGACCCTATAATAAACCATTGGTCAACAATCACAGTTTCTGGATTCCACCACATGTGCAAAGGCATAAACTCAATCATTAACGGAATAGATATTACCCATAATGCAGTAGCTGGAGTTGGTACTCCTCTAAAGCTATCAGTTTGCCGTGTATCTACATTGAATTTGGCTAATCGTAACGCAGAGAAAACTGGAATGGCAAGCGGAAAAATGAGAATCGGATGCTCTATGAAACTGTCCAACCCGTTAAGTGCGAATCCGGTTGATGCACTTAAATAATGCAGCAACATTAGCCCAGGAACAACACCAAAAGTCACCATGTCGGCAAGAGAATCAAGTTCTGCACCAATTGGAGAACTCACCTTTAATAAACGCGCTACAAAACCGTCAAAGAAATCAAACACGGCAGCCGCAACAACCAAATAAGCTGCAGTTAGCGGGTCTCCTGCCAGAACTGAAATGATGGCTAAACACCCGCATACCAAGTTGAGCGTGGTAATGAAATTTGGAATGTGCTTTATCGGGTTCATATAGCGAAGGTAGCAATGTGACTATTCTAACAATTGCAAATTGTGAAACACAATTTCTACATCTTGCATCTTTAATAGAAGCGTAGATTGTGAGAGAAGATTTATGAAACCAGAACACAAAGAGTTATACGAAGAACTTGAGCATGCTAAAACCGATTCTGATCGGCTGAAGGCACTGCTTGATTTTGCTTTGGTTTTTAGTGATGAAAGTTTTGTAGAAGGATGGAAGTTTTCTAACGAAGCCTTGATATTGGCTACAAAATTGCATGATTCCGAATCACGTGCAAAAGCATTTGAAGGTATGGCTAATGCTTCTTGGAAGCTTGCGGAGTATTCGATGAGCTTAGAATATTTTGCTGAGGCATTAGAGATTTATAGAAATCAAAATAACGCCTACGGAGTTGCAAGGTGCTTCTGCGGCATGGGAATTATTTGTGGCAGTATGGACGAGTACATTACCGCGTTAGAATATTTTGAAGAAGGCTTAGCGGCAAGCAAAGAGGCGGATCGACCACAACTTACTGCCTCCATAACTGGAAACATTGGACATGTTTACTTCAATTTTGGTCGATATAGAGAAGCTATGGATTGTTTTCAACTTGGACTTGAATATTATCGAGATTTGAGTCATCTGCCAGGTGCTGCAAATATGCTTTCAGGTATTGCAGGTGTTCACGTTTTTTTAGCTGAGTATCAGTTAGGGCTTGACAATATTGAGCAGGCTATTGCCATTCATAAGAAAGCCAATCATATTATTGGTTATGCGGTGGCAAGAATGAATAGGGGAATTGCGTTGCACCGAATGGGAAGGATACGTGAGGCAGAACAAGAGTTATTATCGACTCTAGATTATGCACGCTCCGTTGAGTTGAAATCTGCCGAATTCGATATTCTAGAGCATTTGCTAGAGTTCTATACAGATCTAGAAAAGCCCGACAAGGTGGCTGAGTATACCGAGTTGTATGCCGCTGGGATAACAGAATCGAAAAAGCAGACGCTCAAAATCAAGAACGAGCGTTTAAAGCAACGTGCTTTGCTCAGTTCATTCCGAAAAAAGAATTAATTACTTGGTATAGAAGTGGCGCTTAAGCCCAAGAATTGGCTTCTCAAAATAATTCCAACTCAGGTGCGAAATGGGCAGGATAATTAAGAATGCAATTGCTGGTTTTAAGGTTAGAAATGCCCATACGTTTTCGTCTAATCCAAAAGAGGCTAAAACTCTGTTTCCAATTAGCAGTCCTATTTCGTGAAAACAGAACAATCCGTAGCTAATAACTCCTAGGTACGTCATCACCTTTAGCTTGCCAAACTTGAAAAAGCTATGGTCGCAAAAGTTCTGTTCAAATATGAAGAAAGACAGAATTATGGCGTAAAACATCTTTTCCAGAATCAGGTTAATTACTCCGGGAAAAACTGCGTTATCGAAGAGCTGATGGTAGAAAAGAAGCGACAACCCAAATGCAAGATAAATTCCAATAATCGTATTTCGGCTAAGTGTTTTGAGCGAACCGTACCCCCAATTTTTATTGAATGAAATGAAGGCAAATATGGCTCCAAGACAAATGTCACCAAGTAGAAAAAGTGTATGAAACCAAAGATTTACATCAGTTTCGTAATAGTAAAAAGTGGTAGCTGCAAACAAGGCCAATAGAATAGCGAAAAGCCATTTTTCACTCTTTCTGAAAACAATGAGAAGAAAAGGCCAAAAAATGTAGAACTGCTCTTCTACAGAAACACTCCACAACACACTAATTATCGGAGAATGCGTCCAACCGTGTTCAATCAGAAAGAAATTTCCAACAAATAGAATGAAGTACCACGGGTTGCCAATTTCTTGGTACGGCTCATTTATTAACTCCATACCAAGAGGCAAAACAACAAACCCAATGAATAGAACTAGAAAGTAGAGGGGCCAAATTCTTAACGCCCTTCTTATGTAGTAAAGCCAAGGTTTGAAGGTGCCAGCGCGATGACGTTCCTCCAAAATTACCCATGTATTTATGTAGCTAGAAAGAACAAAGGCAAAGCTAAATCCAGTTTTGCCAAAAATATAGACGTAGTTTTTTACTAAACCATATGTGTCAGAATCGGTTACAATACTACTTTCAGTATCAAGGGCATGTCCAAGAAAAATGAACAAGAATGCAATGAACCGAAGCGCATCAAGATTTTTGAAGAAGACTTTTTGTCCCATTGGCGACCCGTAAACACGGTTCAATTGTGCAACTTAAGCAGATGCTGATCAAAGCTAAGAACTACCTTCGACACAATTTTCGCAAACGTCTTGCGTTGTGCGCTCCGAACGTGCTTCGAGCAAACGTTTTTTGATAATTTTAAACCCATAAATGAACATGGTCAGACAAATTTCAGTCTACTTCATTCTTACAGCGCTTGTGCTCGGTTGCATTCAAGCTCAGGCTCAGGCCCCCAAGTTTAGTAATGAATTTCTAGCAATTGGGGTTGGTGCACGTGGAATGTCACTTGGAAACTCGCTTGTGGCCAGCGTCAATGATGTTACCGGTGGTTACTGGAATCCTGCAGCCTTGCCGTTGGCCGATCAGAAATATCAGGTCTCGCTCATGCACTCCGAGTATTTTGCAGGAATAGCCAAATACGATTATGCCGCTGTTTCAGCCCCTATTCTTGATGCAAATACCCAGGCCGCGTTCACTTTCATCCGGTTTGGCATAGACGACATACCAAACACCACGCAACTTATAGATGAAGAGGGAAATATCGATTACGATAAAGTGACTTCTTTTACTGCGGCCGATTACGGATTTCTTATCAGTATCGGTAGAAGAAGTCCTAAAATTCCTGGGCTGCGCTATGGTGGAACTGTTAAGGTCGTTTACAGGCACGTGGGAGATTTTGCCAATTCGTGGGGTTTCGGACTTGATGGAGGCGTGCAATATGATCTAAAGAATTGGAAATTCGGTCTCATGGCCCGCGATGTCACATCTACGTTCAATGCGTGGAATTTCACCTTGAATGATATAACTAAGGAGGTATGGCTGCGAACAGGCAACGAGATTCCGAAGAACTCATTGGAGGTGACGCTTCCCAAGTTGATCCTTGGCGCTGGCCGAAGGTTCAATATCTACAAGAAGTTCGGCCTTTATGCTGAATTTGACTTCGATTTCACCTTCGATGGAAAACGTTCCGTGCTGATCAAAGGCGATCCAATAAGTATTGAACCGCATTGGGGAATGGAATTATTTTACTCCGATTTTGTGTACGTCCGTTTTGGGGTAACCAACATTCAGGATTATACCAATGATGATGGCGATAAAATTTGGACATGGCAGCCAAATGTGGGTATAGGCGTTCGAATTAAAGATTTCTACATCGACTATGCTTTAACAGATGTTGGAAACCAATCGGTAGCGTTGTTTAGTAATGTATTCTCCCTACGGGTAGATATACATAAAGACATGTTTAAGAAGAAAGAGAAGATTGAATGAGGAAACTTTTACTGATAGCTTTCTTGCTTCAGTCTGTTTTTGCCTTTTCGCAGCCGTATGGTAACGAATGGGTGAATCCCTCTCAGCCTCATTTCAAATTTAACATACATCAAGAAGGAGTATACCGCATTAGCTATCAGGTTTTGTCTGATGCGTTGGCCGCACAAGGCCTAAACCTCAATTCTATTGACCCTCGCAACATTCAGATTTTCGCCCGTGGCGAAGAACAATATCTGTATGTCGGAGGTGAGGCTGATGGAAATTTCGACACAAACGATTTTATTGAATTCTATGCTCGCAAAAATGATGGGGTGCTAGATACGGAGGTCTATTTCGATAATCCGCTCAATAACGCCAACCCGTACCACAGCCTCATAAACGATACAATTCGGTACTTCCTTACTTGGAACAACTCAATTTCCAACGCTAGAATGACGTTGGAATCGGATATCAATTTCACCGGATACACCCAGTCTTCTTACATATTAAGAGACGAGATAGACGAGTTGCACGATACCTATTTTACTGGTCAAAACTATGTGGTAACAGGAAGTCCAAGCCCGATTTATTCTGGTGGGGAGGGTTTTTACGGTTACTATTTTGATGCAGGCTGGACTGATAGTTTTTGGAATTTAGGTACCGTGTTTAGAGACGCTTCTGGCCCAGATGCAGAAGTGGAAATTGGAATAGTCGGTGCCTCTTTCGATGATAAAAACCTTCATATCCAAGGTCCGTCCATCAGTTTTGATACGGTTATGGAGAAATACAATGGCTATCGGTTCAATTTCAATGTTCCAACCGCCTCGCTCGGAGTAAATACATCCAACTTCACGTTCTCTATGAACAATCCAGCTACCAACGGTTCGTATCGGGCAATTGTTGGTTTTGTAAGAGTGAGATATCCTCAAACACCAAACGTTGGAAACGGACAAACAGCCAAGTTTATCGTTGACGATAACCCAAATTATCCGAGTCAAGCCAAGAGTTATGTTCAGCTCGCGGGGTACACGCAAGGCACTCCGAGACTTTATGATCTGACAAATCATAAACGGATTTCGGTTGGTGGTTCGCCAGGTAGTTACCGCTTTCTAATTCCAGACAACGGCAGTTTAAAACACTGCTATTTAACCAACGAATCAGGCATTGCTTCAAACGCTATTTCTGTTCTTACGCCTGCAGGGCCAAATGGCTCTGTTTTCTTCACGGATTTTGATGCTTTAGATGCAAATACAAACTATTTCGCTATTGGAAATGCCTCTATGTTTGCGGAGGTTCAGCAATACGCGGCTTATCGAAATGTGTCGGGCTATAATGCGATTGCTATAGATGCTGATGAACTCTATAACCAGTTTGGGTGGGGAATAAATAAGCACCCTCTTGCTATTCGAAAATTTGCCAATTGGGCGTTAGGAAACCTCACAGCTCCTTCTCATATCTTCCTTATTGGCAAATCGGTTTCGTCTCTTTCTGCTCGAAATAATCCCGCTCTTTTTGCAGAGATTATGGTGCCAAGTTTTGGCCATCCGCCAAGCGATAATATGCTCACATCGTATCTCGGAACGGGAACTTATTTAGAAGAAACAGGAATTCCTGTTGGGAGATTGGCCGCAAAAAGTGGTGATGACGTTAGCGAGTATCTAGATAAGATAATGGAGTACGAAGCGTTGCCAAACGATCTGTGGATGAAGCGGATTCTGCACTTTTCGGGTGGTGGAACGCAAAATGAAGTTGCCCAAATTCGTTCGTTTATGGATTCGTACAAAACCATAATTGAAGACACGCTTTACGGTGCCAGTGTTCAAACTTTTCAGAAAACGAGTTCAGAGCCTTTTCAAATTACACAGGTCGATTCTATTACAGATTTGGTTGAGACTGGTGTTCAACTGATTAATTTCTTTGGTCATGGATCAGCCGTTGGTTTCGATGTCAGTATAGATCATCCTTCGCTTTTCAATAATCAAAACGGCAAGTATCCGTTTATGATGGCAAACTCATGTTTTGCAGGAGATATACATCAGCCTTCTACTATCCCAACATCAATTTCTGAAAACTGGGTACTAGAACCACAAGGTGGAGCGCTTGGATTTTTAGCTACAATTGGTCCTGGTAGCAGGTTTTACCTCAATAGTTATTGCACTAATTTCTACCACAGTGTTAGTCATTTTGAGTACTATAACACCATTGGCTGGCAGATTAAGAAAGCCATTAGAGAAAATGCGCAGCCGTTTAATGACATTACCAAGTTGCACAATCTGGAGTACACGCTCCATGGCGATCCAGCATTAAACATCACCAACAGGGAGAAACCAGATTTAATGGTTAATCAGCCTGCTATTTGGTTTGAACCGGAAGAGATTACCACCGAGATGGCTGATTTTGAAATGTTTGTGAAGATTACCAATTTGGGTGCTGCTTTCACAGATTCTTTTGTAGTCGAGATAACTCGACAACTTCCAACCGGACAAATTGATACCACTATCAGTATTATTCATCCTCCTGTTTATTACCTAGATACTATGAGTGTATTTATCCCCATCGATTTGATTGATGGATTGGGTATTAATACCATTTGCATCTCGCTCGATAACACACAAATCATTGATGAACTTTCGGAGGTGAACAATGATGTTTGTATTGACGTGAACGTCTTATCTCCAGATATTGTGCCCATTTGGCCATACAAGTTTGCTGTAATTCCAGACCAAGGTCCAACATTAAAATGTTCTACAGGGAGCCCTTTTGCACCTGTCAAAACGTACAGAATTGAATTGGACACTACCGATCTATTTAACAGTCCGTTAATGCAGTTTACTACCGTCACACAGGGTGGTGGTGTGGTTAATTGGACACCAGGCTTGCTTCAAAACATGCCAGATAGTACGGTCTATTTTTGGCGAGCAAGCGTTGATTCTGCTACCTATGGTTTCTACAAATGGCGCGAAACGTCCTTTCAGTACATCATAGATAAGTATGGTTGGGGTCAAGCACACTACTTCCAATACAAGGAAGACGACCACATTAATATGGTTTACGACCGTCCTGAATTAGACTGGGATTTCGTGCAAACCATGAAGCAGTTTAAGATTAACAATTTCGGTAATCCTACTACGCTTGCAGAAGCGGAAGCCGTCAATTTCTTTATCGATAATGGTAGAGAGGAATACCTCGGTTGTACGGGCGGAAACGTGTTTACACCGCAGCTGCTTACCGCTGTTATGGATGGGTGTACTCTCAAGCCTTGGGAAACCCCTGGAAACGACCCAGAAACGGGTGAGTTTATTCCCGGAGGAGGAGCGCAAGGACAACTAGAACCTTGTAGAACTCGTCCTGAAAAATGGTACCAATGGGCTGCTACAAGCGGTACATCAATGAATAACATGGTTACGTTTTTAGGAAGCACAGTTCCTGATAGTAGCTATATAGGAATAGCCACTTGGCTTAACGTAAACCTTGCTGGACTGCCTGCCAACGTGTTGCAGGTTTTTCACGATTTAGGTGCTACAGCCATCGATACACTCTCTGGTGTTCCGTATGCGTTTTTCGCGCAAAAAGGAAATCCAGCTTCGGCCATAGAAGTTTTTGGAACCGACATCAACGACTATATAAGCCTTACGGCTGATATGACTGGATGTTGGAACAACGGAACAATCACCTCTAAGTACATTGGACCTACATCGCAGTGGAATTCGTTGCATGTTCGTTCTCACCCCAAGGAAAACCCAACATTAGATAGCATTGGCATCAATGTAATTGGGGTACGCCCGAGTGGTGTAGAAGAGGTGGTTATGACTGGAATTAATGGTAATAGCACCGATATTCTTGATTTATATAACTCTATTGATGCTGCAGAATTTCCTCGATTAAAACTCAATGCCTACTGTAGTGATGATAGTTCTGCTAGCACTCCGCCACAAATGGATAGGTGGCAGGTGTTGTTTGATGGAGTGCCGGAAGCTGCACTAAATCCGCATATAGGCTACCATTTTGAAAGTGATACTATTAATGATGGTGAGCTTCTGAAATTCACCGTGGCAATTGAAAATATCAGCGATTTCGATATGGATAGTTTGCTGGTGCATTACTGGATACAGGATGGGCAAGGCAATCGAAATTACATTCCGTATCCGCGACAGGCGCCTTTGTTGGCTGGAGATATTTTACTCGATACCGTCATAACTGATCCGCTCGATTTCTTAGGAGGAAATGTGTTTTGGGTGGAAGTTAACCCGAGAAGACCGGATCAAACTTCGGGCTACGATCAGCTAGAGCAATATCACTTCAATAATCTAGCAAACGTTCAGTTTTCTGTTTCTGGAGATGATGTAAACCCAATAATGGATGTGACCTTTGATGGTATTCACATTCTTGATGGTGATATCGTTTCTGCCAAACCATTTATTGTGATTGAGTTGGATGATGAGAGTCAATTCAGATTGCTAAACGACACCGCAGATTTCCAAGTGTTCTTAAAACAACCGGAATCAGAAGTACTACAAAGGGTTTGGTTTGAGGGCTTCACTAACATGCAGTTTTATCCAGGTGAAGAACCTACAAACAAGGCACGAATTGAATGGCCAGCTGAGTTTGCTGCCGATGGTGTCTACGAACTTTGGGTACAGGGCCACGACAAATCGAACAATGCCTCAGGAGATCAATACTACCGAATAAGTTTCGAGGTAATTAACGAAGCCACCATCAGTAATGTGCTCAATTATCCAAACCCGTTCTCAACGTCCACTCATTTCGTATTTACAATTACAGGTTCAGAGCAACCAGATTATTTCAAAATTCAGGTAATGACCATCACCGGTAAGGTGGTGAAAGAAATAACCATGGATGAGCTTGGTCACATGAATATTGGCCGAAATGTGACTCAATATGCATGGGATGGAAAAGACACCTACGGAGACCAGCTCGCCAATGGCGTTTATCTCTACAGAATGGTCGCCAAATTAGATGGCGCATACATCGAGCATCGCGATAGCGGTGCCGACAGATGGATTGAAAGCGGCTTTGGTAAGATGATGTTGATCCGCTAAAGCAGTTCATCACCACTTTACTTCTTTTCTTCATCCCCCGATTGAGCACGTTTGTTATCCACGCCTGTATTGGCAATACTTACAAAACCATTCCGTAGCACTTGCTCGTCATTCTGCGGAAGTCGCTCGCCACTTAGCAGAGGTCGCTCGTCAACGAAGGAATGCTGCGGATAAACGAAGGTGTTCAGCTATAAATCGATGGACTTCTGCTACGTGTCAAACAACACTATTTCTTCATTTCTTCAATAGGTCATCGCTTCAGCACCTCATCACTTCATTACCTCATCCCCATCGCTTACCTTTGCGGCCGTTCAAAACAAAGGCAAGAATGGCAAAGTATGATGTAACAATAATTGGGTCTGGCCCAGGAGGATATGTAGCAGCAATCAGATGTGCTCAATTAGGAATGAAGGTGGCCCTTATCGAAAAGTACCCCACGCTAGGCGGTACTTGCTTAAACGTAGGATGTATTCCATCAAAAGCGTTACTCGATTCTTCACATCATTTTCACACCGCAGAACATTCATTTAAAGAGCATGGAATTGATATTTCAGCTCCAAAAGTGAACATCAAACAGATGATTAGCCGAAAGGGTGATGTGGTAAAATCCAATGTTGATGGTATTGCCTTCTTAATGAAGAAGAACAAGGTTGATGTGTATGAAGGGTTCGGAAGTTTTGAGACCAAAAACAAGATTATCGTTACCCAAAACGGTAAAACCGAAACGCTCGATACGGATAAAGTAATCATAGCTACAGGATCAAAACCATCGTCTTTACCCTTTATTACAATCGATAAAAAGCGAGTAATTACTTCTACCGAAGCCTTGAATTTAACCGAAGTTCCAAAGCATTTAATTGTTGTGGGAGGTGGAGTTATTGGTCTTGAGCTAGGTTCTGTTTATGCTCGATTGGGCGCACAGGTTTCTGTTGTAGAATACATGGACGGAATTATTCCAACTATGGATAAAACCTTGGGTAAAGAATTACTGAAGGTGTTGAAGAAAGAGGGCATAAAATTCTATCTCAGCCATAAAGTAAAAGCCGTTTCTGCCAAAGGAAAAACCGTTACCCTTAAGGCCGATGATAAGAAAGGAGCAGAGGTAACGTTGGAAGGAGATTACTGCTTGGTTGCTGTTGGTAGAAGAGCTTATACCGATGGCCTTGGCTTAGATAAAGTGGGTGTTCCAACGGACGATAGAGGCAGAGTGGAAGTAGATGCTAATCTTCAAACCAAAGTGCCCGGAGTGTATGCCATTGGCGATGTAATTAAAGGAGCTATGCTAGCTCACAAGGCAGAGGAAGAAGGAATATTTGTGGCAGAAGTTATGGCTGGCCAGGAACCTCACGTAGATTACAATTTGATTCCTGGAGTGGTTTATACTTGGCCAGAAGTTGCAGCTGTTGGTCAAACCGAAGAGCAGTTGAAAGATGCTGGTGTAGAGTATAAAGTTGGTTCTTTTCCCATGCGTGCTTTAGGTCGTTCTCGCGCCAGCATGGATTTAGATGGGTTGGTGAAGGTGTTAGCTGATGCCAAAACAGACGAAATCCTCGGAGTTCACATGATTGGAGCACGTGCGGCAGATATGATTGCAGAAGCTGTGGTAGCCATGGAGTTCAGAGCTTCTGCGGAGGATGTTTCTAGAATGTCTCATGCACACCCAACATATACAGAGGCCATTAAAGAAGCCTGTTTAGCAGCTACAGACAATCGTCCAATTCACATGTAATCGGAACATTCGAATCGAAACCTTGTTCCAATCTCCATGAAGCCAGAAATAGGAGTATTACTCATGAATGTCGGGACGCCCGACTCGCCAAGAGTTGGCGATGTTCGAAAGTACCTTTCACAGTTCCTCAACGACCCACGTGTCATTGATATTCCATGGGTTGCCAGAAAGATTCTGGTTAATGCAATTATTGTCCCTTTTCGAGCGCCAAAGTCTGCTAAAATCTACAAGCAAATGTGGACCGATGAAGGGTCTCCATTGTTGATACACAGTGAGAACTTTAAAAACGGATTACAAGAAAGCTTGGGAGAAAAGTACCAAGTGGAAATAGCCATGCGGTACCAAAGCCCATCGGTAGAAGAGGGGTTAGAGAAGATACGTAAGAACAATCCCAAGAAAATAATTGTGGTGCCTATGTATCCGCAGTATGCGTCTTCGTCTACCGGCACATGCATGGAGGATGTCATGCGCATTGCCTCTAAATGGTGGGCAATTCCTGAAATGGTTTTTGTGAATCAGTTCTATGATTTACCGGGTTATATAGATGGCTTTGTAAAGAAGGCTAAGGAGTTTGATGTAGATTCTTACGACCACGTTTTATTCAGTTATCATGGATTACCTGTTCGGCAGTTAGATAAGATTTATGATGAGGGCCTCTGCTCAGATCACGATTGTGAGAATGAGCTAACAAACGAGAACCACTTTTGCTATAAGGCAACTTGCTACGCAACTACAAGGAGCATTGCCAAAGGTTTAGGCCTATCTGAGGATAGATATTCTGTTGGCTTTCAATCTAGACTCGATGATAAGTGGATAAAGCCTTATTCTGATAAGGTAGTTGCTGAAAAGGCGAAGTCAGGAGTTAAGAAAATGCTCGTTTTCTCGCCAGCATTTGTTGCCGATTGTCTAGAAACACTTATTGAAATTGGACATGAATATCAAGAGATATTCGAAGAGCATGGCGGGGAGAAAATTCAGCTTGTCCCGAGTTTGAATAGCGATTCAGATTGGGTTGAAGCATTTGCCAACCACATTAGAACAAAATAAAAAGGCGCCTAACGGGCGCCTTTCTTTTTATAGAAGTTTTCTCAGCTTATTTCAGCATTACACGCTTGCTGTAGTTACGCGTTCCATTAGACAGGTTGATAATGTAGATACCTCTTGCAAGGTCATTTACATCAAGATTTACTTTATTCAATCCATCATATCCTACGCCACCAAAATCAAGCACTCTACGTCCGCTTGCATCATATAGCATAATGGTGTAATCTTCATTTTCTCTAGATGTGAATTCAATTACAAGTTCGCTATGGTCAACGTCATAAGCATTAACGAAATTGAATTCGCTGTCATCAGATCCACATGTTACAGCAAGTACATCCGAGTATTCAAACTTACCTGCAAAATCAACATTTTTCAATCTGTAGTAAGAAGTTCCTCCATATGGCAAGTCATCTACAACAGAATAAGAGATTGGTTGATTGCTGTTTCCAGCTCCTTCAATCACATCAACAATTTCCCAATCAGTACCGTTGTTGCTTCTTTCAACAGTAAAGAAGTCGTTATTTGTCTCAGTCCAAGTTGTCCAGTTAAGTTCAATTTTACCGTTGGCACATTCTCCAACAAATCGAACCAACTCAATTGGAAGAGGGTCGCTGTTGTCAACCAAAGTCCATACTGGGTACATGTCTTTATCACTTGTAGATGGATCTTGTCCAATTTGCACGGTTACGGTATTAAGAACAGTGTTGGTTATCACACCAGGTACACCATAAATCCAATCACCCCATTTGTCTAGGTCATGATTATAACGTTGTGCTATTAGGTTGGCTTCGGTAATGTGGTTTATCGGACCAGCTATTTCCGCATCAGCGTATTTGAAAACATACTCCGACCTTGGGTTATTTACTCCGTATCCTCCATTTCCTTCTCCAATATTTCCTTCATCAATAATCCAGAATCTATCTGTAACAAACCTGTGCGCAGCTTGTATGTAATCATCTGTCAAGTGGTTAACTGTTGTAGGAAGGTCAGACCACGCAGCGCCCGGGTACGGTCCTGCTGTAATATTTGGGTACGTACCTTCATCAAATGTGTTGTATTCATCTGTCCCGTAGGTAGCGAACGTTTTGTAAGCGGAAGATGGAGTTCCAGCCGTTGTGATGTTGTAGCCAAAAGCCAAGTTGGCAGGAGCTGGGGCATCTGTACCAAAAGGTATAGTGTAGTTACCAGTAAGAGTTCCAATGTCCCACTTCAGTATTCCGTAGCCACCACTTGAAGGAGCGCTTTCAGAAATAATGAATCCTCCAAAGTTGGAAATTGCATTTGGACCTAGAGCAGCATTTTCTAATGTGAGTGTTTGAGAGTTTAGCCGAATACTCTGAAAACTAAGAGACAATTGTCCGTAAACATCTGTGTCAATTCCATTCAATGTCTTCTTTCCAGACCCTGTTATCTTCAAATTGTAAAAGTTTGTTTTGGCAGTTCCCGTAATATCGGCAGCTGCACCATCAAGCTCAACCAATCCTCCTGTGGTTGCAATTGGTGTAGCTCCAAAGACGCCATTTGCATCATTATTCTCCCATTCTCCCTCCACCCGCATAGTACCATCGTTGGTCACTTGACCAGAAGTTTCATTCTTAAATCCTCCCCCATCAATGTTTAAATAAGTGCCGGATGTAATATTAATCTTGGCACCATTGTTCACAACTCCTTGACCGAAAGAAACGGTAAAACTGAATACTGTAGCAGCAAGGATTAGCGAAGTAAATTTGGAGAAAGAGTAGATAGAATTCATGTTCATCAAATTTTGTGTTTCAATCCAATTAGATTGAACCGAACGTAAAGCTATTGTTTTAGGCGTAGTAAATGGAGTAAAAAACCGTTGTCATTTAAATTTCAACTTTGCAAGAATTAAATAATTAGTGGAATTGATACAGGCAGACAACGCTTTCGGTGTGTCGTTTGTCGATAAAAATACAGCATGAGCTGGACTACAAGAAACAAGATTAATGGGCTATTGCAAGCAGAAATCGACTTGTTAATTTGCAGTTCTTCAACTTGTATTGTGCTGGAAGGGGCTTCATCCATGCAACCTGATTTTATTGGAGGTGAGTTTAAGTTTTCTCGCCTAATTGGAATCGGTAAAAAAGTTGAAATAACTAGTTCCAATAAGCAGAGTTTGCCGAAGTTACATAAATGGCTTGCGGAACAGCAAGATTTGGTGTTGGGTTATATTAGCTATGATGCTAAAAACTTACTCGAAAACCTTACTTCTGAATCTAATGATTCCATCGGTTTCCCGGTCTTTCATTTTTTTGTTCCGGAGACAGTGGTCATTGAAAATGAAGGCCACCTAACCGTGCTTAGCCATTTGAATGAGCTTAACTTTTGTGAATCACCTAAATTGGGTCACATTGAAATTGGTGACCCTAAAAAGTTGATTTCTAGAGGTGCTTATGTGAAGCAAGTGAGGTCTTTGAAAAAGCACATTCAACTGGGAGACATTTATGAGGTCAATTACTGTGTTGAACATGGTTTTAAGAACACTAAAATAAACCCATTCACTTTATACAGGCAGCTCAGGTCTGAGTCTCCAGCACCATTTTCGGCTTATGTGGCGGACGATGACAAGTACCTCATTAGCTCAAGCCCAGAGAGGTTTATGAAAAAAGTTGGTGCCAATATTCTTTCTCAACCAATGAAGGGAACCAATAGAAAACTGAAAGAGAATTTGGAGCAAATGCAAGCACTTAAACAGGATGCCAAAGAGGTTGCGGAGAACGTAATGATTACCGATTTGGTGCGTAATGACTTGTCTAAAACTGCTAAAAAAGGCTCCGTGCGTGTTGAAGAATTATGTGGCGTATACGAGTTTGAACATGTCAATCAGATGATTTCTTCGGTTACTTCAGAATTGAGAGACGGTTGCCAAGCGTTAGACGCTCTATTAAATGCATTTCCAATGGGTTCAATGACCGGTGCGCCAAAAATCAGCGCCATGAAATTGATTGAGAACCACGAAGATTTTAAACGCGGTTTGTATTCTGGTTCGGTGGGATACTTCACTCCCGAATTAAATTTCGATTTCAATGTGGTAATTCGAAGTGTGTTGTATAATGAAAGAGAACAGGTAGTCACGTTTCCAACGGGAAGTGCTATAACCATTAATTCAGACCCGGATAAGGAGTATGACGAATGCATGCTTAAAGCTGAAGCAATGCGTAAAGTTCTGTTAAACCATGCAAAATAGGTTCCTTTCTGTCCTTAAGGAATTTGGATTTTATCCTTCTCAACAGCCCATTTTGGTTGCCGTTAGTGGAGGAGTAGATTCGATGGTTCTTGCTGCACTTTTTTTTGAAAGCGGTATTGCAATTGGTATTGCACATTGCAACTATCAATTGCGCGGAGAGGCTTCAGATAAAGATGAAAAGTTGGTTCGAAATTGGTGTTCAGATAAAAACATCCCATTTCATCTTGCTCGGATTGATACAGAAGGATTAGCGAAAACAACTAATCACTCCATACAAATGGTTGCCCGAAATGAACGCTATCGTTTTTTTAACGAATTGTTGAATTCGTATAACTACTCAGTTACAGCATTAGCTCATCATGCAGATGACCGAGTAGAGACTTTGCTAATGAATATTCTGAGAGGTACTGGAATTCGAGGTTTACATGGCATGCCATCTAAACGGAAGGGAATCATTCGCCCGTTGATTGGTTGTACAAAAGAAGAGATTCGGGATTATGCAAGAGAAAAGCAAATTCCTCATCGAGAAGACACTTCAAACGCTCAAACGTATTATCAACGAAATTGGGTTCGGTTAAGACTCATTCCTATGCTGACGGCTAAGGACGAATCCGTAGTTCAAAAACTTGAAGTGTTCAGTAAAAATGTTGAAAAGCTACTTCCTGAATTTGAGAACTGGGTGAACGCAAAACTGTCGGTTATTGTCAATCCAAACGGAATTTCAATCGAAAACCTAAAAGATTCAGAAGCCCCTTTTACCCTACTAAAGGAGTATCTAAAAACATATGGATTCTCATCCGATTTGGTGTTTGAAGTTCTCGCAATTCTTGATTCAAATTCCGGAACAGAAGTTGACTCAGCTTCGCATCGGGTAATTAAAGACAGAAGCTATTTGTTGGTTGAAGAAATTGATGAGTCTCAAACCAAACCATCTATCAAACTTGAAAACTTCAATAGGCAAGATATTTCAACGTTAAAAACGGACGAGAACGTTGCATTAGTTGATGCAGAAATGGTTAATCCATCTGAATTGACGCTCAGAAATTGGGAACAAGGCGACCGATTTAAACCTCTTGGAATGAAGGGTTGGAAGAAGCTCAGTGATTTCTTTATAGATGAGAAAATATCCGTTTCAGAAAAGGAAAAAATCTGGTTGTTAACCCACAATGAAAACATCATTTGGGTCGTAGGCATGCGTTTGGACAATAGATTTAAAGTGTCTTCCAAAACCCAAAAAGTGTTAAAGATTACGGTATGCAGATGAACCTTTCTACGCACACTTGTTTACATTTATACAAACAATTCAAATGATGAAAAAACTACTATTCTTTCTCCTGATAACTGGTTCAATGGGCCTTCAAAGTTGTCAGTATAACTCTATGATTGAGAAACAAGAAGCTGTTACGGCCCAATGGTCTCAAGTTGAGAATGTTTATCAACGCAGAGCTGATCTTATTCCAAATTTGGTTGCCACTGTTAAGGGTTATGCCGATTTTGAGCAAGAAACACTTACCGCGGTTATTGAAGCACGGGCAAAAGCCACAAGTGTGAATATCGACCCGTCAAAACTGGATGCTAGCAGCATTAAGAATTTTCAAGCTGCGCAAGATGGTCTTTCGTCTGCCTTAAGCAAGTTGATGGTTGTTGTGGAACGCTATCCAGAATTGAAAGCCAATCAGAGCTTTCTTGAATTGCAATCCCAGCTAGAAGGAACTGAAAATCGAATAGCAGTTGAACGTAAAAAGTTCAACGAAAGCGCCCAGGACTACAATACATACATCCGAAAGTTTCCAAATAATATGGTTGCAGGGATGTTTGATTTTGAAAAAGCTGAATACTTTGAAGCCGATGAAGGTGCGGCTGAAGCTCCAAAAGTTGAATTCTGATTTGAAGGCTACAGAATATTTTACAGAAGAACGGCTTACCGAAATTGGTAAAGCAATAAAGAGTGCAGAAAAAGCCACTTCAGGCGAAATTCGACTCTACATCGAAGATAAATGCAAAGAAGATGTGCTTGATCATGCAGCATTTCTTTTTTCGGAGTTGAAAATGCACAAGACCGAGTTGAGAAACGGTGTGCTGTTTTATCTCGCCTTAAAAGACCAGAAGTTTGCGATTTTAGGTGATGGCGGTATAAACGCCAAGGTGGAATCCGATTTTTGGGATTCTATCAAAACAGAAATGCTTGCTCATTTCAAGGAAAACAATTTTGCCGAAGGATTACAGAAGGGTATTTCGATGGCAGGAGATGCACTTTCAGCGCAGTTTCCTTATCAAAAAGGCGATGTAAATGAACTCTCAGATGAAATTATAGTCAAATGAGAAACCTCCTGTTTATCATATTACTTATAGTTCCAGTTTCGCTTTTTGCGCAGGATTTTCCAAAGAAATCAAATCGTTTAGTAACGGACTATACCAGCACACTTTCACATTCGGATGTAGAGAAACTCGAAGAATTACTTCTTGGTTATGAAACAGAATCCTCTGTCCAAATAGCCATCGTTCTAATGAAAACCTTGGACGGTCATCCGATTGCAGATTATTCGGTTAGCCTTTTTAATAAATGGAATGTGGGGCAGGAAGGACTAGATAATGGCGTTCTTATTCTTCTCTCAATTGAAGAGCGGGATATTTGGATTACCACTGGTTATGGTATGGAGTCCAGTTTGACAGATGCACTGAGCCGAAGAATCATTGAAAACGAAATGCTTCCTCGTTTTAAAACAGGAGATTATGCTGGTGGTCTTCAAGCAGGATCTGAAGCAATTATCCTTGCTACCAGAGGGGAATACCAAGGGAACGGCAATCAAGGGAAAGAAAACCCCGGACCGATAATACTTCTTGTGCTTGGGGTAATAGCAATTTTTTGGCTGTTTTTCTGGGGAATTGCCGCTGTCGAAGCTAAGAGATATGCAAAAGTGAACGGCTTGAGCTTCTTGGCTGCATGGGCCTTGCTAAATGCTTCGCGAAGAAGCCACAGTGGATCTTATGGTTCTTTTACTGGAGGAAGCGGTGGCTTCTCAGGTGGGGGTGGAGGTGGCTTTGGTGGTTTCGGGGGCGGTTTTAGCGGAGGAGGCGGTGCAGGTGGAAGTTGGTAATTTGCGGTATGCAGCTCACTCCTGAAAAACAAAAACAGGCCGACCTTATCTACCTTATTCTCGCGGGAATATTCATTGCATCGCTCGTATCGTGTAACCTCATCTTTCAGAAATTTTTCACTTGGAAGCCGTTTGGGTTATACACTTTTGAGATTTCAGTTGGAATTCTTCCGTATCCAATTACATTTCTCGTAACAGACCTCATTTCAGAAATCGATGGTGCCAAACGCGCAAATCGTGTGGTTGTGGCAGGTTTGGTTGCCAGTGTTTTTGTGCTGGGCGTAGTCACCTTGGCGGATTTAGTGCCAGCAACAAATTGGTCACCAGTTTCAGATTCTGAGTTCACCAAAATTTTCGGTCTTACAACGGTTTCCGTTGGAGCTTCAATGGCAGCTTATTTGACTGCTCAATTCATTGATATTCGCATCTTCCATTTTTGGAAAAGACTCACAAAAGGCAAACATCTTTGGTTGCGAAACAACTTCTCCACCATGACCTCACAATTGATAGATACTATTGTAGTTGTAGGTTTGTTGTGCTCTGTAGGCGTCATAGATTGGGCAAGATTTGGCGATCTTGTGTTTGCTGGATGGCTTTTTAAGGCAATTGTGGCAGCATTAGACACACCTATTTTGTATGCGAGTACATACGGAATACGTCAATATTTGGGGTTGAAAGGCACAGATGAGGTTCAATTCTGATGCTCGGTCTGAAACAAGACACAACAAGTCGTAGTAGAATAGATATTTGTACTGTGACAAAAATGTAATTTCAAGCACGATAGAAGCTGTAGGTAAGATGTTCAGAACCATACTTTCGGTGCTATTAACGGCATCGGTTTTTTCAGGGGCTTTCGCTCAAATTTATGACCCAGTTAAATGGTCATTCTCAACGGAGAGAATCAACGAAACGGAAGCGAAACTCACCTTCACTGCCGCCATTGAAAAAGGGTGGCATTTGTATTCTCAGCACATTGAAGGTGACGGGCCAGTTCCAACCACATTTACTTTTCAAGAGTTAGGAGGGGCAAGTTTGAATGGTGACGTTTCGGAAGGAAAGGGGCACGTTTTAATGGATGAAAATTTCGGTATGGAACTCAAGTTCTTTGAGGGGAAGGCCAAATTTGTTCAAAATGTAAAGGTGTCTGCAGCGGCTACTTCCGTAAAGGGAGAATTGGAATTTATGGTTTGTAATGATGAGCGTTGCTTACCGCCAGATTATTTGCCATTTGAGTTTAAAATCCCAGCTGCCAAGGTTTCGGCAGAAGTTCCAGCAGAAGTGACGCCAAGCGAGCAAGGACACGATGATATTTCAGGATTTCACGACCCCGTAGCTTGGACATTTACGCAGAAAGATTTAGGAAATGGTGAGTTTGAATTAGAGTTTAAAGCTGTAATTGAAGAGCATTGGCATGTCTATTCCATGCATCTTCCTGAAGAGACTATGACCCAAGCCACAGAGTTCGCTTTTGACACATTAAAAGGAGTTGAGTTGGTTGGAAATGTGGTAGAACCAAAGCCAATTACCAAGTTTGATCCAGTTAATCAGGAAGAGCTTTCTTGGTTCGAAAATGAAGTCACATTCAAGCAAAAAGTTAGGCTAACCGAGAAAGAAGGAGTTGTAATTGGAGCATTAAATTTCATGGCGTGCGATGACGAAAAATGTCTCGCTCCAGAATGGGTGGATTTTCAATTCAAGCTAAGTGGAGAAGTAGCTACTCAAACATCTTACGAGAGTGACGGCTCTAGCAAATCTTGGATAGGAATTTTTATAGCCGGTTTTCTAGGCGGGTTGCTCGCACTGCTCACGCCATGCGTGTTTCCAATGATTCCATTGACGGTTTCCTTCTTCACCAAACAAAGCAAGACACGTGCAAAAGGAGTTACAAACGCTCTGATTTACGGAGCTTTTATTGTGTTCATTTATGTAGTTCTCGGCTTTTTAGTAACAGTAACTTTTGGTGCAGATGCCCTAAATGCTTTGAGCACAAATGTTTGGTTTAACCTCTTCTTTTTTGTGCTACTTGTTGTGTTTGCTATCTCGTTCCTCGGAGCGTTTGAAATCACGCTTCCAAGCTCTTGGGTAAACAAAGCTGACCAAGCCTCAGACAAAGGCGGTTTGATTGGAATTTTCTTCATGGCATTTACGCTATCGTTGGTTTCATTTTCTTGTACTGGTCCAATTATCGGAACGCTTCTGGTGGAAGCTGCGGTAAACGGTGGGGTGCTTGGGCCAATAATGGGAATGACCGGTTTTAGCATGGCACTAGCACTTCCTTTTGGGTTGTTTGCTGCCTTCCCAGGATGGTTGAACTCCATGCCTAAATCGGGCGGTTGGCTTAATTCGGTTAAGGTGGTTTTGGGTCTGCTAGAATTGGCACTGGCATTTAAATTCTTGAGTAATGCCGACCTCGTTATGCAGGCAGGGTACCTACAACGTGAGTTATTCTTAGCAATCTGGATTGCAATCTTCGGAACGTTGGCATTTTACCTCTTTGGATTCATCAAGTTTCCGCACGATAGTCCAGTTACCAATCTTTCAATTCCAAGATACCTTTTTGGGCTATTGATTCTGGTTTTTACCATTTACCTGATTCCAGGATTGTGGGGAGCACCGTTAAAGATTATTAGTGGATTCCCTCCACCATTGCACTACAGCGAGTCACCAAGAGGATTTGGAGGAGGTGGTTCCGCAACCGCTGTGCTAACTGATTCGAAAGGTGAAGTCGTTGGGGAACCGGACCACTGCCCGCTAGGTCTTCCATGCTTTCATGACTATGAAGAAGGGCTTGCATATGCAAAGGAGTCTGGAAAACCGCTGATGTTAGACTTTACTGGACATGCTTGTGTCAATTGTCGCAAAATGGAAGAACAAGTTTGGAGCGATCCGCGGGTATTAAAACGATTGAGAGAAGATTACGTCTTGGTTTCTCTTTACGTTGATGAAAAACTCTATCTCCCAACAGAAGAACAAATTGAGGTTGAAATTGGCGGGAAAACCAAGAAGCTTAGAACAGTAGGTAACAAGTGGAGTTACATGCAGGCCGAACGTTTCGGAACCAACTCTCAACCTTATTATGTGGTTTTGGACCATGAAGAGAATCAACTTGGAGGTCCAGCTGCTTACGACCCAGACATCGAGAAATACGTCAATTGGTTAGATGAAGGACTTGCCAATTTTAAGGCGGTAAACTGATTTCGAATTTCACTTGTTTTGTTGATAGCAAGCGCGTTACTTTGCTCTTGTTTAGAATCTATCTAAATAATGAGAGATATTCGCGTAGGTATAGCTGATGCACACTTTGTGGTTCGAGAGGGACTCAAGTATGTATTATCGCGCGATTCACATATCAATTTAGCAGGCGAATGTTCTTATGGAAAAGACATTCCAAAGCTGCTAAAGAACAATCTAGATGTACTTGTCTTCGATTATGATCACGCTGATCATATTTCTTTCGAAGACCTCCAAAAGATTTTTCGAGTTGCACCTGAAACCAACGTTCTAGTAATATCTGCACACACTGACCCAGCAACGATCAACCGGATCATCCGTCAGCCCATTAAAGGATTGCTTTCTAAAGAATGCAGCGAAGCGGAAATATTGGATGCCGTGCGCGAAACAGCTAAAGGCAAGAAGTTCTTTTGCAACAGGATTCTAGACGTTGTAAGCGAATCGAAAAAAGAGGGCGCCATGCAGGATTGCTCTCCTACTTCCTTGTCATCTCGAGAAATTGAGGTTATTGAGTACATCGCGCAAGGACTGACAGCCGCTCAGGTAGCGGATAAAATGTGCCTTTCGGTCCATACTATCAACACACATCGTAAGAACATCTTCAGGAAATTGAAGGTAAACTCAACTACCGAGTTGGTTCGTTTTGCTTTGAAAGCAGCCTTAATCTAAATCTGAGTTTATTCAAAATCCAATGCACGCATACTATTCTACATCGCATTGTTTAACTTCGGACACCTTGCAAAATCTGTGCTGAAATGCGTACTAGTAAAGGCATTTGCTTTACTGAGAATACTCGGGTCAATACAGTTGTTGCTATGAATAATTCAACAAGATCTAATTAGCATCAATAAATATGGGCTTCGCTAAGTTTTTAGAAAAGAAGATTATCAAACACCTTCCATCTGTTGCTCGGGCCGTGCAGCGCAGTATGAATGACGATAAGAAAATCGACCTTATAATGAATGAAATGCGAAATGATCCAGAAATGGTGAATTCGCTTTTTCCTTATCGAGATAAATATCCTGTGAACTCTAAAATGCCTGAAAAGTCGATGGCAAGAGAAGATGTTTTAAAGCAGATAAAGGAAATGCACGCTTTGGAAAGTAAACCTTGGAAAGGCGGTAAGATTTCAGGTTCATTCTATCATGGCGATCAGGATCATTACGATTTTCTGAACGAGACATTCTCCTATTACTCGCAGGTTAATTCCATTCAGCGAGACGTGTGTCCTTCATTGACTAAATATGAAGGTGAGATTCTTGCTATGACGCTTGATATCTTCAATGGCGATGCAGTGAATAAACGCGATCCCAAGCAAAAAGCTTGCGGTTCTTTGACTACAGGTGGTACAGACAGTATCTTCCAATCCGTTTATGCACATCGCGAATGGGGCGCGGATAAAAAGGACATTTCCCAACCTGAAATCGTACTTGCAACCTCTGCCCATCCAGCTTTTTTCAAAGCGGCACATTACCTCAATATGAAAACTGTTGTTGCTAAACTGGATGAGAATTTTGAGGCCGATGTGGCTGATATGGAGAGTAAGATTACATCCAATACCGTGATGATTGTGGGCTCGGCTGGTAATTACGGACACGGCATTATCGACCCGATTGAAAAACTCTCCGACCTCGCCCTCAAACATGAAATTGGGTTGCATGTCGATGGCTGCCTTGGTGGTTTCATCCTTGCTTGGGCGCAACCATTAGGAATTGAATGTCCTGTTTTCGATTTCCGTCTTCCGGGTGTAACGGCTATGTCTGCCGATACGCATAAGTACGGTTACGCGCTTAAAGGCACCTCTACCGTATTGTTCAGCAACGAAAATCTTAGACGATACCAGTATCACGGTGAAGTTGATTGGCCGGGAGGCGTGTACATTTCTACTGGTTTTAACGGAAGTAAGTCGGGTGGTTTGTTTGCAGCTACGTGGGCAGCCATGATGCATTACGGAAAGGAAGGCTATATGAAGCGCGCCAAAGGAATATTTGATGTCAATCTTCTCATGAAGAATGTCGTACGTTCTATTCCAGAATTGAAACTCTTTGGAGATTCACTTTTTATCACCGCAATTGGTTCTGATGAGTTCAATATTTACCATGTGAATGACCACATCAAAACAAAAGGTTGGCGTATGAACGGTCAGCAGCATCCAAACGGATTTCACTTCTGCATGACAGGACCACAGATAACTAACCCGACCATTGTTGAGGAGTTTGAAAAGGACTTGAAGGAAGCTGTAGAATATGCCAAGGCTCAGAAAGGAGATCCAAAATCAGCTGCTATGTATGGCGGTGCTGGTAAGGAGATTGATCCATCTATGTACATGCCAATGCTAACCGCTTACACCGATGTAACGCAGAGTACCTATCCTTTCTGATCCGACCAATATCATGTCCGAATTAACCTCTAAATGTGTACTGGCGATAGACCTTGGGTCTAGTGGACCCAAGGTTTCCATCGTAGATGAAAATGGCGAGATTTTGGCTACCCGTTCGGGTGTTTTTGAAAGTATTTACATTCAGAATGGCCAAGGTGTAGAACAAGATGCGGAGGAGTGGTGGACACAGATTCTGCGACTTTCAAAAGAGGTTATCGACCAATCGGGTACGGCTAATAGAATAGTTGCCATTGGTAATTGTGCCCAATACTTCAGCTCCATTCCTGTTGATGAGAAAGGCAAGGCCGTTCACAACTGTATTATGTGGGAAGACTCTCGGTCTAGCAAGCATATAAGCAAGGTTATGGGTGGTTTTCCATCCATAATGGGATACAACATTTTCAAGCTTTTGAGATGGCTGATTTCTGTGGGTATTCCTCCAATATTGCTGGGCGTTGACGGAAGCAGTCATATGCTTCTTATTAGGAACGAAATGCCTGAAGTTTGGAAGAAGGCGTACAAGATTTTGGAGCCGTCTGACTTCATTAGCATGAAGCTAACGGGCAAGTTTCAAACCAATGAAAACAATGGTTTTGCCTATTCCATGATTCGGAAGGCAGCATGGAGTAAGGGGACTTACAACAAGACTTTGGTGAAATACTTGGGGCTCGATATTGACAAATACCCGGAGATTCTACCCGTAGGTGCGGACCTTGGCTCACCTCTAAAAGAGGTAGTTGATTACCTAGGACTCACTCAAAACGTAAGTGTGTTTTCTGGTATGCAAGACACAACCGCATGTATGTTGGGCGGAGGTGCTTTTGACGATTATGATGCGGTAATTGAAATCGGAACTACACTGAATACTGGGGTTGTTGTGCCAAAGCGCATCATCGATATTCTAAACGGTATCTACTCTGTAAGTAGCCCAGTTAAAGACAAGTTTATTATGGTTGGGGAGCCCGGTGCGGGAGCAAAATCACTGAATTATTTGCTGAATAATCTGTTGCGGGTTGACGATTCTCTCTCTAAGATCAATGCAGATTCGGAAGAACATCATGCAAAGATTGCCGATGAAATGGCAGCTCGATCGCCTGTTGGCTGTAATGGAGTGGTTTTCCTTCCTTGGTTATTTGGGTCCACTTTCCCAGAGCCAGACACGAATATGCGTGGCGGCTTTATCAATTTGAGTCCAGATAATACGAGAGACGATATGATTCGAGCCATATTCGAATCGTATGCTCTTAACTTCAAATGGGTAATAGAGACGAAGGAAAAGAACCTCAAGGGCAAGATTAAGAAGGTAAACTTTACTGGAGGAGGTGGCATGTGGGAAACAGCTCCGCAGATTGTGGCCGATGCATTACAAATTCCAGTGCATTTGATGGATGAACCCAGACAAGCCAATACTAAGGGCATTGCTGCGGTTTGTTTCAACAACCTAGGCTTAGTTTCCTTCGAGGAAATGAAGTCTAAACTAAAGGTGAAGCGGGTCTTCCAACCTCAAAAAGAGAATTTCGGATTCTACGATAAGCAGTTGAAAATATTCAAAACGCTTTTTAAGAAAATGCGGCCTATTTACGCCTCGCTGAATAGCTGAGCTCTAGCAGGTCTGCGGAAATCGCTTTGCTCCACCCTGTTGCAAGGCTGCGTACCCAAGCAACTGCTTTGCTCCACCCTGTTGCAAGGCTGCGTACCCAAGCAACCGCTTTGCTCCACCCTGTTGCAAGGCTACGTATCCAAGTAACTGCTTTGCCCCATCCTGTTGCAACGCTACGTACCCAAGCAAATTTTTTGTTTAATCTATTTCAACATATTGCATTGCGGAAGAGGTAGGGACGTAAGGCTCTACGCCCTTACAATTTCACAAACCAACCTTTCAAGGAATTCCCAACCCCAAACAGAGTTAGCTTCCAATTGAGGATGTCTTTGGCCATTCCCAATACTGGATTTCCAGCAATCTGATTTCTGAGTTTCTCATCATCAGAACTGGCTGAAATTGTGGCTTGGTCGGATTTGCCTTGACTCTTTTTAATTCGGGTCATGCTGATGCCTGTTGCAAGCACTTTCTTAGACGAAAACCCCGATTCATTGAACACGCGTTTTAGCGTTTTTGGAGAATAGTAGGCGAGGTGTTCTGGATATCCGAGAATGTTCCAATCTGCGCCTAACATGTAACGCTCTAGAGCATCGAAGTTGGGAGTGGTACAATAAACAACCCCGCCTTTTCTAAGCAACTTATGAAAGTTTCCTAGCTCTTGTTTCGGATTGTTGATGTGTTCAATTACCTCGAAAGAACAAACCACATCAAAACTCTCTGAATCGTAGTTGTCAGGATTTAAAACGCCTAGTTTCATATTGGCGCCTTTTCCTTCGCATATTTTTACGGCTTCTTCGGTAAACTCGGTTCCGTAAACTTCCCAACCACGCTTTTTTGCTACTTCTAGAAAGTAACCGATTCCGCAACCTACATCAATGAGTTTGTTGGTTTTTCGGTACGGTTCTAAACTGTCTAAAACCCTTTCGTAGGCTTGTATGGTTAGGTCGCTTAGGTAGTCGTTTCTACCATAGCCTTCATACACTTCGTTTAACTCTTCTTGTGTAGGAATAGGCTTGCAGAAAACAAATCCGCACGAGCCGCATTTAGCTAAATGATGCTTTTCAAATCCATTTAACGGATGGAGCTTTTCCCCTTGGCAAACCAAGCATTTATTGTGTTCTCCTTTTGGCACGAAACGAATGTAGTTATTCGGAAAAAGAAAAAGCCACCCTAGCACTGCAAAGGTGGCTTCTTAAGAATATATGATAAAACGCTTATTTGTCGCCCATATGCTTAGCGGCAGCTTCAACAGAAACGGTTATAGTTGCGCTCATTTTCTCACCGTAGCTCATATGAGCACCATTCGCAAACTGCATGGTCAATTTGTGATTGCCTGGCGCAAGATTCACACTTGTGGAAAGTTGACCTTTTCCAAAGTGAATAAGTGTGGAGTCTCCCGCAGGAATTACCTCTCCGGCAGCAACAAAATCATGATTGATAAGCAAGTGATGGTGTCCTTTGTTTTCTTCAATTGCTCCGGCAGGAACAACTTCCATTCCTTCTACCCCAAACTCTACTGTTAAAGGAGATGTAACCACATCGCCATCTTCAAGGTTAGCGAAGAACACTTTTTGTCCTTCGGTAATTTCTTGTATTACAACTCCTTCAGGAGCTTCGTGAGCATGGTCATGGCCATCATGATCGGCATGTTCGTGTGCGTGCTCTTCCGTTCCTTCGGCATTTTCCTCTTCATGAGAATGCGGTTGACAGCCTGAAAGGAATGCAATTGTGGCAATTGATAGAATTAGATACTTCATTTTTTATTGATGGTTTTTGTTTCTATGATTATTCAAACACAACCTCCATTTCCACTCTTCTGTTCTTCTGACGGCCTTCTTTTGTGTCATTAGGATATGCAGGCTTGCTTTCTCCAAACCATTCTACAATAAAGTTGGTTGTAATAACTCCTTTATTGCTGAGGTATTTGGCTACTGCTTTAGAGCGTTTTTCAGATAGTCTGAGGTTGGTTTCATCGCTACCCACGTTGTCGGTGTGACCAGATATTCTTAGTCTGTAATCTGGCTATGCAAGCGTA